>ENA-OPXH01002541-OPXH01002541.1-human-gut-metagenome-genome-assembly--contig:-NODE-2541-length-9928-cov-4.759749_pt1 | contig 9928 bp, 8 predicted proteins | sample MGYA00241521_ERZ502034 | MGnify/ENA primary metagenome ERZ502034 (study PRJEB25962, sample SAMEA2042103) | human gut metagenome | biome: human gut; feature: human-associated habitat; material: faeces... | reverse complement strand
GAGGGTTCAGTTACCCTTTTGCAGTAGCTGATTTTCTGCATAGCTTAAAGGGTGTGTTGAATGATCCGATGTCACCACAAAAAGGATTATGTGCAGCACCAATGCTGGAACAGATGAAAGGCAATTATTTGTTCCCGGAAGAGATAGAAGGAAAGGAATTATTTACTGCGGTTAAAAAAGAGCAGATGTTTCAACTTGCAGTGAAAGAGCAGGAATCATTTGGAATTGAAATCGATATGGAACAGGATACGGTATCATTCCATTTCCGAGAGGGAGAGGAAGAACTGCAGGAATTTTGTGACATAGGGTTTCCAAGGCATGGAGAAACGGGAGAGTATAGCGGTGAAACATTTTATTATGCCGCAGATAATCTGAGAGTCCAAAATATGATGGATGGAATTGAAATGCCAATCAGTGCAGAAAATGAAGAAGCATACAGGAGCATGATATTAAAGGCTGTGCAGAAACAAACTGAGGAGCAGAGTACAGGAATGAGCCAGCAGATGTAAGGAGATAGAGGAGAATGGAAAAAGTCAGAAAAGCATTTTACATTGAAGAAGAACTGCTGGGGCAGGTAGATGCCCTGTTACCACAGGCAGATGTGCGTTCACGAAACGAATTCGTCAATCGGGCACTGCGGTTTTATATCGGATATCTCACTTCGGAGAAAATAGAAAATTATATGCTGACAACCATCTCCTCTGTCATGCATGCAACGGTAAAGGACAGCGAGAACCGCATGGCTCGTGCAATGTATAAACTTGCAGTGGAAACTTCCAAGCTGTCCCATGTGATCGCATACAGCCATGGTGTGGATGAGCAGGCACTCGGAAAGCTGCAGGCGAAGTGTGCAGAAGAGGTGAAACGGATCAATGGAGCAGTGAGGTTTGAGGAGGCATATCAATATCAGCAGGGGGATCGTTTTTAAGAAATAATTTATTGAAATGCGGTAAGACTTACAGTATGATAAAAGAAAAGGAAGGAGTGGTACATGATGACACAGATGAAGGAACGGGCAGTTGAATTGATAGAACGTATTCCAGATGAAAAAATGTTTTATGTGATTAATATTCTTCAGAATCTTGAGGAAATGTCATCCAACAGACCTGCAGATAAGAAACAGGCAATGGAAGCACTCCAGAATGTGCTGAAGTTCAGCGGAAGATTACCAGAAGATTTTGACGCAGACAAGGAATTACAGGAGGCAAGGGAGGAAAAGTATGGTAATATTGGTTGACACAAATATTATTATAGATGCACTTGCCAATCGGGAACCATATGCTGATGATGCAAAAAGAATTATGGAAAAATGTGCGGCAAGGGAAATCACAGGAATACTTGCGGCACATAGCATACCAAACTTGTTTTATATTCTTAGAAAAAATTTCAGTCAGGAAGAAAGAAGATTTCTTCTGAAAAATTTATGTGAGATATTTCAGATTTCTGATTTGAATGAAAAGAAGATAGTAGCTGCATTGGAAAACAATGCATTTTCAGATTTTGAAGATGGTCTGCAGGAAGAATGTGCAGTTGAGGCCATGGCAGATTATATTGTTACACGAAATCCGGCTGATTTTAAGCATTCAAGAGTAAAAGTAATTCTCCCAGACGAGTTGTTGAGAGAGTTAGAAAAAATTAATTATCAGAAGGGAATACAGGACCATTACTTCGGTAGTGGTCTTTTCTGTACTCTTAAAAGCTGTGAATTTATGAGGAGGAAACATAGTTGAAAGATTTTGAAGGGTTCATTAAGAACTATGCTACCAGAGATTTTATCTATTTTTTTGCGGAAAAATCTATCGAAATATATAAAAATCAAGTAGAAAAATTAGATGAACATTTGGTATGTAATATTACATTTCCTTTAAACATTATTCAGCATGGTTTTATACATAAGCAGGCAAAAGTTATGTTATCGGCATGGGATATTCCGAACATGGCATATCTTTCTATCACGAATGCTAATGATTACAGAAATGATATTATGACAGAACAATTAGCAGGAAGAGTGGTCAACCTGTACCGTGGGTATGAAAATAAGCACTCAGGAAGTGAATATATTGAAAATAATGGATTGCCTGGTATATTCAAATATTTGATGGGAATGTCATATGAACAATTTAAATATGCAAATCCGGCATGGATATATCAGAACTATAACCGCAATTACCATATGCTGATTGGTTCGCCTAATATTAACAGGAAAAAAATAGTTGATATCAATGTGATTACAAATGAATTATTTGGACTTACAGCAGAGGAATTGTTGGAAGTAGAATGTATTATCTGGTGGCTGTGTTCTATTCATCCAGATCCATTAAGCGCACCGGAAGAGTTATATAGAGAAAAAGAAAATAGCATTCTGACAAAGAAAAATCTGGAGCGGGTTATAAGTTATTATTCTGTGACTTATGAGCAAGTGAGAAACTCATCATTGGGAAAACAGATTTTTTACAACAAACCATTTGTGATTACGCAAAAGACAAAAGAAACGATTGCGGTCAGTTTCTATTTGGTACAGATGATGATAGCAGATGGATTGTACTGGCTGATTCGGGATTACTATCACAATAATCATTGGGGACAAAAATTTATAAATGCTTTTGGAGAGATGTTTGAGGATTACTTTGAAGAACTGGCAGGTTTATATCTGCCCAAGAATTCATGGCATAAGATTCCAGAGGAAAGAAAAAAGAGTGCAGATTATTATGTTGAAGTGGATGAAGCGGTATTTTTGTTTGAGTTAAAATCAGGATTACTTGGACTGGGAGCAAAACAGCAGGTGCCGGATGTTGGGCAGATTGATACATTTTATAACAGGAACATAAAAGAGGCATATGAGCAGTTGAAAGTATCAGAGCAGGAATATAGAGGGGAGAAACCAGTAATAAAGGTTTTTCTTTTGTATGAGAGTATGACTAATACGCAGATGATCATGGCTTCATTGCCGGAAATATTTGAGCAGGACCCAGAATGTTATATCATGACAATAGATGATCTGGAGATGCTTCTGGCTGCCTATAAAAAGGATAAGAGCAGATTTGATGCTGTTGTGAAAGCACTTGTTGAAAATAAAAGAGGAGGCAACGACTATAAGAGTGTTCTGGAAATATTGAATATATATCAGGCAGTTGGTGATATGCATTTTATTGAAGAAAGAGATTATTTCAAAAAAATAGTGGAAAAGCTGGAAAAGAAATTAGGGACACACCAATAAGGAGGACACCATGCCCAAACTTATCCTACGCTGCAACTACCTCAAAAACTCCCCGCCCGCACACCTTGCCAATTACATCAATTACATCGGCACCCGTGAGGGCGTGGAGAAGGTAGGCAGCACGACATCTTCACTGCCAGCCACCGACAGGCAGAAAAGTCTGATTGAAGATATTCTGGCGAAGATTCCAGATGCAAACCGGATGCATGAATATCACGATTATATCCAAAGACCGACCAGAGAAAATGCATCGGAGTTTATCACGCAGGCGTTGGAGAATAACCTTGACATCATAGCGAAAAAGAAAAATTACATGGATTATCTGGCAAACAGACCGGGAGTAGAAATCATAGGTACTCACGGTCTGTTTTCAAATGAGGGAGAACCAGTGGTGCTGTCCCGTGTGGCAGAAGAGGTGGCAAATCATCCCGGTGTGATCTGGACGAATGTCATCAGCCTGCGGAGGGAGGATGCCGAGCGGTTAGGCTATGACAGTGCCGCACAGTGGCAGGCATTACTAAGGAGCAGGGTGCAGTTGCTGTGTGAGAATTATAAGATAGACAGCCGGAACCTGAAATGGTATGCGGCGTTCCACAATGAATCCCATCATCCCCATGTGCATCTGGTGGTCTATTCTTCTGACCCGTCCGAGGGATACTTGACGGCAAAGGGAATCGATGCCATGCGTTCTGCATACGCACATGATATCTTCCGGCAGGAGTTTCTAAGCATCTATGAGAAAGCAACCGAACAGAGAAACCAGTTAAAAGAGCAGGCAGAAAAAAGTCTGCTTTTTTTGTTGCAGCAAATGCAGGAGGGAGTCTGCCATGACCCCAAAATTGCAGAACAGATGCAGCTTTTATCCAGACGGCTAAAAAATACCGGAGGGAAAAAGGTGTATGGATACTTGAAGGCAGATGTGAAAGCCATCGTAAATGACATTGTAGATGAACTGGCAAAGGAAGAGCGTGTGGCAGAATGCTATCAGGCATGGCTGAAAAGCAGGGAGGAGATACAGCATTACTATAAAGATTCGGAAATAGAGAGGATACCGCTGTCACAGCAGAAGGAGCTAAAGAGCATCAAAAACATGGTCATCCGTGAGGCAGTCCGTTTTGTAGAAGGGTATCTGTATCTGGAAGAAGCGGAAACAGGAATGGAACGGCTGGAAGAGATATCCGAACAGCAGACGGAAAACCTTGCCGCATTGCAGGGGGAGGACATGCCGGATATCCTGCCTGGACAGACGGAAATGGAAGAGCAGGAATCAGACAGGCAGGAAGAAGGGCAGGGGGAATCCATTTCTTATTTTGCCAGATGGACGGACCGGTATAAAGAAGCGAGGGAATATCTCTATGGCACGATGGAGACAGAATCGGATGAGGAGGCAGCCCATGAGATCATGATGGAGGAGGCAGAGCAGGGAAATGCGTATGCCATGCACGACATGGGAAAGATTTATGCACAGGGCATTGGATGTGAGGCAGACAAAGAAAAGGCAGATGTGTGGTACCAAAAAGCATTAGCGGCAATGCATTATGTAGAGCAGAAGAAAAAGAATACCTATCTGGAATACCGCATCGGAAAAATGTACCAGTACGGACTTGGCACAGACGAGAATCTGGAACAGGCAGCGGAGTGGTTTTTCAAGGCGGCAGTAAAGGAACATAAGTATGCGCTCTATTCCCTTGGCATGCTTTATCTGCAGGGGAAAGGAGTAGAGCAGAATGAGGAAACCGCATATAGTCTGCTGTTCCGGTCTTACAGCAAGGGAAATCCCTATGCGGCGTATGAACTTGGAAAACTTTATGAGACAGGATGCGGAACAGAGAAAAATCAGGAAAAGTCGGAAAATTGTTATCGTGCTGCCTTTTTAGGTTTTCTGAATCTGGAGAAAAAATCAAAGGATGATACGCTCTGGTATCGTATTGGCTGCATGTATCTGCATGGGATCGGGACAGAGGCAGACGAAACGAAAGCGGAACATTATCTGACAAAGGCATCTGATTATGGCAACACCCATGCCTCCTATCAGCTTGCCAGACTCTATATCAGACAGGAGAGCCAAAAGTTAAGCGGGGAGTCTGGGACAGCACCGGATTACGCAAAGATTGCAAAAGCGGTAAAGTGGCTGGAAGAATCAGCCGCACAGGAAAATCCGTTTGCGGATTATGCACTGGGACGATTATACAGGGAAGGCATACTGGTGGCAGCGGACATGGAAAAGGCAGTGTTCCATCTGAAACGTGCCGCGGATGCCGGAAACAGCTATGCACAGTATCAGCTTGGAAAAATATATCTGGAAGAGGACACTAAAAACATTCCGGCAGCCATACAGTATCTGACACTGGCTGCGAAACAGAAAAATGAATTTGCAGCATACAGGTTAGGGAAACTTTATCTTGCCGGAGAAGAACTGCCAAAGAACACAGAGCTGGCACTGCATTATCTGAAGATGGCGGCAGACACCGGAAACCAGTATGCACAATATACCCTTGGTAAAGTGTATCTGATCGGAAAGGATGTCCAGCAGGACAAGGAACTGGCATACGACTATTTTTTAAAATCCGCAGAGCAGGGAAACATTTATGCAGCGTATTTTTTAGAACACTGGAATGACATGCCACACCCCGATCTGCTCTTAATGGCAACAAGGCTCATGCGGCATCTGGAACATATCATCGAAGAGAATGTGGCTGGAAGGAAGAGCGGAGGCCACAGGCAGGGGATTGACAGAAAACTGGCACGAAAAATCCGGCAGAAGAAGATTGCACAGGGACATGCCGTGGATGACCATGAGGACATGGTACAGACACAGTGATCACAGGAGGAGAAGTAGAAATGATGAGAGGAGGTACGATTGGGAGATTTTATTTACTTTACAGAGGAACAGAAGGAGCGAGCCAATGCGGTACATATTGCGGACATCCTTCGCCGGGAGCATGAGGAAGTGGAGCGTTCCGGGAATGAATGGCGTTGGAAACGGCACAGGAGTGTGACTTTTCGGGGGAGCAGTTGGTACCGCCACAGCAGACAGGTCGGAAGTCATGCCATTGATTTCATGCAGGAGTTCTTCGGGATGTCCTACCCGGAGGCGGTGAGCTATCTGCTGGACGGAGAACAGGGACAGCTTATTGAACGGGGAAAAAGGCAGGAGACAAAAAGAAAACCGATAAAAGCCGGGAAGGGACGGCAGGCTGTAGAAAAAGAACAGACAGAGGAAAGAAAAGAACAGAAAGAGCCAAAGGAACTGAAACTGCCGGAGAAAAATCCGACCATGAAGAGAGTCTATGCATATCTTCTGCACAAACGTCATATTGACAGGGAAATCCTCTCGTACTTTGCAAAGGCAGGAACCATATATGAATCTGCGGAGCATCACAACATTGTGTTTGCCGGACTGGACAGCGAGGGGAAAATCCGGCATATCCATGTGAAGGGGAGCTGTTCTGACGGCAGGAGCTTCCGGCTGAATCAGGAAGGCTCGGAAGTTGCCTACGGATTTGGATACAGGGGAACCGGGAACAGACTGTATGTGTTTGAGGCACCCATTGACCTGTTATCATTTCTGTCCTTGTATCCAGAGAACTGGCAGGGGAACAGTTATATCACCTTAAACGGTGTGGCAGAGCATGCCATGCTGCAGGCATTGAAAGACAATCCCAGACTGGATACGGTTGTGCTGTGCCTTGACCATGATCCGGCAGGCATAGAGGCGTGCGGCAGACTGGCAGAGATTCTGGTACGCAATGGATATGGTGCGGTAAAGAGGTTACAGTCAGCCTGCAAAGACTGGAATGAGGATTTAAAAGGCAGATATGGTGAGGAAACAATTCCGGCACAGGAGCATCCGAGAGTCATGGAATGCAGGGCATGGACAGAGGTGCTGAAAGAAGTGACGGAATCCATCAACATCAAGTATGCCAACAGAAGTTATATCTGCCGTTATTATCAGGATATTTATAATGAACTGAAAAAGGGCAGGGGCAGGGAACAGCTTATGGATGCCTTTGACGGACCGGGGATGCTTTTGACCGGAGTGCTTGTGCGGTGCATGGAAAAAGAGGGAATCGCACTTGGCAGGGAAACTAGTGCAGACCAGATACTGGAAAATCTGTCAAAGCGTTATCAGCCGCATAAAGACAAGGGAAACTTCAACACCCGCATCCGGCAGATGCAGGCAGCCTTTGAAGAAACACTGGAGGTGTTCGATACAAAAGACTTAGAACAAAAAGAAGATCAGGAACTGCTTGCCAGAAAATGTATGAGCCTTGCGATGGAATGCATCCGGGCTCATATTTTTGTTGCCATCGACTGCGGGGAAGAGCAGATGAAGCCGGCAAAACAGACTGTGAAGGAACAGAAAATGGAACATCAGGAGGGAGGAATGATGCTATGCAGCCAGTCGTGATGCTGGTGATCGCAGGGGTGGCAATGTTTTCCGTGATTGGAGGCGTGTCACTTCTGTCACACTATTATACATTAAACGGAATCAAGAGCAGGACTGTCGGGGACGGTCAGCATGGAACGGCGAGATTTGCCACGAAAAAGGAAATCGCAGAAACCTATGTGCAGGTGCCCTATGAACCGGAGCTGTGGCGCAGGGGTGAGAACCTGCCGGCTGCACAGGGACTGGTACTCGGCAGCATGGAGCGGGCAGGAAAACTATACGCACTGGTGGATACCGGGGATGTGCATTGCCTGATGATTGGCGCGGCAGGAGTCGGAAAGACCGCACATTTTCTGTATCCCAACATTGAATATGCCTGTGCCTGTGGAATGAGTTTCCTGACCACGGATACAAAGGGAGACTTATACCGCAACTATGCAGGCATTGCAAAAAAATACTATGGCTACCATACGGCAGTCATCGATCTCCGTAATCCGACCAGAAGCGATGGTGACAATATGCTCCATCTGGTCAACAAATACATGGATGAGTATCTTGCAGACCATACGGACCTGAGTGCTAAGGCAAAAGCAGAAAAGTATGCAAAGATCACGGCAAAGACCATTATCTCCTCCGGTGGTACGGACAGTTCCAGCTATGGACAGAATGCGTTTTTCTATGATGCGGCAGAAGGCGTGCTGACGGCAGCCATCCTGCTCATTGCGGAATTCTGCCCGGATGGAAAAAGACACATCATCAGCGTGTTCAAGCTGATACAGGATTTACTTGCACCATCTAAAGTGAAAGGGAAAAACCAGTTCCAGCTACTTCTGGCAAAACTCCCGGATACCCACAAGGCGAAATGGTTTGCAGGGGCAGCCTTAAATACGGCAGAGCAGTCCATGCAGTCGGTTCTCTCCACAGCACTATCCAGACTGAATGCTTTTCTGGATTCCGAGCTGGAGCAGATACTCTGTTTTGATACCGCCATCGATGCAGAGCTTTTCTGCAAAAAAAAGACGGCGGTGTTTCTGGTCATGCCGGAGGAGGACAATACCAAGTATTTTATTATTTCTCTGATTTTACAGCAGCTCTACCGGGAAATTCTCGTGGTGGCAGACGAGAACGGAGGGAAACTGGACAATCGTGTGGTTTTCTTCTGGGATGAGGTCGGAACGATTCCGAAGATTGAAAGTGCAGAGATGATGTTCTCAGCGTCCCGATCCAGAAGGGTGAGTATCGTACCCATGATCCAGTCCTTTGCCCAGCTTAATAAGAATTATGGGAAAGAGGGTGCAGAAATCATTATCGATAACTGTCAGGATACCATCTTCGGTGGGTTCGCACCGAACTCGGAGTCAGCGGAAGTGCTCTCCAAGAGCCTGGGCAGCAAAACTGTCATGTCCGGTTCCATCAGCCGGGGAAAGAATGATCCGAGCCAGTCCCTTCAGATGATCCAAAGACCACTCATGACAGCGGATGAATTGAAGTCACTGCCAAAAGGAAACTTTATCGTATCAAAGACCGGGACTCACCCTATGCGGACAAAACTGAAACTGTTCTTAAAATGGGGCATCACATTTGAAGAACCTTATGAGAGCGAAGAAAAATCTGCAAGAAAGGTAGCATACGCAGACAAGCAGGAGATTGAAGAGGAGATCATACGGAGATATATGTGCTGCATGGAAGAACCAGACGAGACACCTGCAGAAACGGCAAGGACAGGAGGGATGCAGCAGACATCGCTGACGGACACCATGAAAAAGATGCGGCAGACCTTACGGACGGAAGATTAGGAGGCAGGGTGACTAGGAAAGAAATTTATGAAACAGAGCTGCCACACAGGGCGGTGGCGGTCTATCTGTATCTGGAGACTCGTGCGGACAGGGAGAGGACATGCTATCCGGCAATCGGTACCATTGCCAGAGAGCTGCACCTGTCTGTAAGTACGGTCAAGCGTGCAATCTGCGATCTGGAGTGTGCAGGATTTATACAGAAAAAGCAGAGATGGCGTGAAAATGGAGGAAAGAGCAGCCTGCTCTATGAAATCATAAAATAGGCACAAAGGGATTACTGCGCCGGTCAGGTGGACTATGGTATGGTTCACCGTGGCCTGTGCAGGGAACTTTTCACTTTAAGGGGAAGAACAGAGAAAAGAAAATACAGTTGGCGATATGAAACATCAATATATTTTTTTGGAAAAAACTAAGAATTGAAGTATTATCAGATGGATTATGTGGGGGATTCATAAAGTAGTGGTATCAACATGACGATATAGAAAATGCAGGGAAGCATTGTATTTCAAAGAGTTTGAGATACAG
>ENA-OPXH01002531-OPXH01002531.1-human-gut-metagenome-genome-assembly--contig:-NODE-2531-length-9960-cov-4.935487_pt1 | contig 9960 bp, 8 predicted proteins | sample MGYA00241521_ERZ502034 | MGnify/ENA primary metagenome ERZ502034 (study PRJEB25962, sample SAMEA2042103) | human gut metagenome | biome: human gut; feature: human-associated habitat; material: faeces... | reverse complement strand
GGAGCTGACTGTTACTAATAGGTCGAGGGCATAACCAAGCAAGGTGATAGGAAAAGGATGATTCTTTGTATGCAGTTTTGAAGGTACAGGATATATAGATGGAATGAGAGAGCAGCACCGATAGGTGTTGTTTTTTTGTGTTGTTACTGTTTCCACGAATCTTTTGCTTTAAAATGACGAAATTTGGCGATAAGAAGACGGTGACTGGGATGTATATTAATGCTATAATGAAGAAAAATAAGAAAAGGAGTAGAGAACTTATGAAGAATATGGGGAAAAAGATACGCTACATAGCATTTTTTATCGGAGTATGTGTCTTGCTTGCAGGATGTGGGAAGAAATTTGATGCCAGTGGTTATACCAAGGCAGTTTTGGATGTAAGTTATAAAAACGAAATTCAGAAGTATGTAGAATTAACAGGGGCGGATGAAAAGGAAGCGGATAAAATATTTGAAGATAATCTTCAAAACAACATGGATATAATGCTACAAGAATTTTCCGGCTATGAATTGCCGGATGAGTTGGAAGAAAAGTATCGAAAGTTGTTTAGCGATATGATGAAGCAAGTAAAATATACAGTTGCAGAGGCAAAAGAAGTAGAAAACAAAAATTTCACGGTAGATGTAAAAGTAGAGCCTATGTTAATCTTTAATGATACCTATCAGGAGCTTCAGAAACAGACAGAAGATTATGCTACTCAGGTTAGTAATGAAGTGATGAATGGAGCATCCTTACCGTCTGAGACAGATATGCAGACACATGTTTTTGAAATTTATCATGATATTTTGCGGAATTATCTGGATCAGGGGATGAAATACGGGGATCCGGAGACGATTACAGTACATGTAAACAAGGATGATAAAAATGTATATACTATTGCTGATGAAGACATTTCTAAAATAGATGGGAAAGTGATGGCAATGGATGTAATTGAACAATAAAAACAGAGTGCACCTGACTTTTTGGGTGCACTGTTTGTTTGTAAATGATGTTAGAAATAAAATATTTTGAATTGTAGAAAAAATTCAAAAATTTTCTTGACAAACAGAGGAATAACAGGTATACTTAACAAGTATTCAAGAGATACATCATATAGGGGATTGGTCAAATGGTATGATAGGGGTCTCCAAAACCTTTGGTGGGAGTTCGATTCTCTCATCCCCTGTTCTTAGGAAGTCGTGAAAAGTTCTAGAAATAGAAGGTTTTACGGCTTTTATTTATTATCAAAAATATAGAGGCAATCAAAGTTCCTCTTGAACAGACCAACGATAAAAAGTTTTGACTTTTTTTTAAACATGTGATAAAATTCGTAAGGTTAAAATAAAGTGTGAATGATAAGTACATTTGCACTTTTTTTATGCCTTGAGAACAAAAGAGTGAAAGATACAAAAGAGAGGAGAAGAATTTTGCTTACGATTACAGATTATGTGAAAGCAAAGACTTTGGAAGAAGCTTACGAATTGAACCAGGCGAGAAACAGCCGTGTAATGGGCGGAATGATGTGGATGCGTCTTGGAAATGCGAGAGTAAAGACAGTAATCGATCTGTCAGAGCTTGGTCTTGATCAGATTGAAGAGACAGACCATGTATTTAAAATCGGGGCGATGTGTACTTTGAGACAGCTGGAGTTGCATCAGGGATTACGTGAAATGTATGGCAACGGAATTGCAGAGTGTGTCCGCCACATTGTTGGAGTGCAGTTTCGAAATCAGGCGACAGTCGGCGGAAGTATCTATGGAAGATTTGGATTTTCAGATGTACTGACGGCATTATTGGCTTTGGATACATTTGTGGAGTTGTATAATGGAGGAATTATCCGACTTTCGGAATTTGTAAATCGTAAAAAAGATAAGGATCTTCTTCTCTCTATTATAATAAGAAAAAGCAAGCGTTCCTTCCGTTATGATTCAGTACGGCAAACCAAAACAGATTTTCCGGTGATCGCATGTTCTGTTGTCACTGGAATGGTCAACGGAGTAGAGTCCTGGTACTTTTCAGTGGGAGCAAGACCGATGAAAGCAGCACTGTTGGAAAAGCAGTGGGAGATTCCGGCAGATATTTCAGAAGAAGAAATCCGGGAATATGCAAAAATAGTAGCTTCAGAATTTGAGTATGGAACCAATATGAGAGGAAGTGCAAAGTATCGTCAGCATCTGGCAGAGGTACTGATCTTCAGAGAAATGCGTTCAATCATCACGGAGGGAAGAGCATGGAAGTAAGGTTTAAATTAAATGGAAAACAGGTATCGGCAGAGGTATCCGGAGATACCATACTTCTGGATGTATTGAGAAATTTAGGATGCTACAGTGTGAAATGTGGATGTGAGACAACAAACTGCGGACTTTGTACAGTCTGGATCAATGGAAAATCCAGACTTTCCTGCTCGATTCTGGCAGCAGGGATAGAGGGGCAGGAAGTGACGACTCTGGAAGGGCTGAAAGAGGAAGCAGAAGAGTTTGGTGCGTTTCTTGCACAGGAAGGTGCAGAACAGTGTGGATTTTGCTCTCCGGGATTCATTATGAATGTGCTGGCAATGGTGCGTGAGTTGGAGAATCCGACAATTGAGGAGATCAAAGAATATTTATCCGGCAATCTGTGCAGATGTACCGGATATATGGGACAGCTTCGAGCAATCCGGAAATATATGGCAGTGAAAAAGCAGAGTGAGAAAGAGAAGGAGGTGCAGGCATGGGGAACAGAGTGGTAAGTCAGGCAATTCCCAAGGTAGATTATAAAGCGCTGGTGACAGGAAAAGCAGTGTATACCGACGATCTGGCTGCAAAAGACAGTCTTGTTGTCAAAGTACTCAGAAGTCCGTATGCACATGCACTGATTGAGGACATCAATCTGACAAGAGCAGAACTGGTTCCGGATATTGAATGTATTCTGACATACAAAGATTGTCCGGACAAGCGGTTTACGATGGCGGGACAAACATATCCGGAGCCGAGTCCTTATGACAGACTGATTCTGGATCAGAGAGTCCGTTTTGTAGGAGATGCAGTTGCGATCGTTGCCGGACGGACAAAAGAAGCGGTAAATAAGGCGTTAAAATTGATCAAAGTAAAGTATGAGGTATTAGAGCCTGTACTTGATTTTCATAAAGCCAAAGACAATCCGATTCTGGTGCATCCGGAAGAAAACTGGAAGAGTCTGTGTCCGGTAGGGGCAGACAACAAGAGAAATCTCTGTGCACATGACAGCTGTGAAGAGGGAGATATAGAAGCGGTTCTGGCAAACTGTGAGTATATCATTGATCAGGTGTATCATACAAAGGCAAACCAGCAGGCAATGATGGAAACATTCAGAACATATACATATCTGGATACGTATGGAAGACTGAATGTCCTTTCGTCCACACAGGTTCCGTTCCATGTACGGCGGATTCTTGCAAATGCATTGGATATTCCAAAGTCGAAGATTCGTGTAATCAAGCCAAGGATCGGAGGCGGTTTCGGGGCAAAACAGTCTGTTGTTTCAGAAGTTTATCCGGCACTGGTAACATGGAAAACGGGAAAACCGGCAAAGATGATTTTTACAAGAGAAGAATCTATGATTGCATCCTCTCCGCGGCATGAGATGGAGGTTCATGTCCGTCTTGGAGCTGATAAAGACGGAATTATTCAGGGAATAGATGTCTATACGCTTTCCAATACAGGAGCGTTTGGGGAACACGGACCGACAACAGTTGGACTTTCCGGTCACAAATCGATTCCTCTGTACGGGAAGGCGAAAGCATTCCGTTTTGCTTATGACGTGGTATACACGAATGTAATGTCAGCCGGTGCTTATCGTGGATATGGTGCAACACAGGGATTGTTTGCAGTAGAGTCTGCAGTCAATGAGCTGGCAGAAAAAATGAATATGGATCCGGTCACGCTGCGTGAGAAAAATATGGTTCGTCAGGGGCAGGTAATGCCTGCATATTACGGGGAGACGGCAAACAGCTGTGCCCTGGATAAGTGTATGGAAAAGGCAAAGCAGATGATGAACTGGGAAGAAAAATTCCCGAGTCGTGATATGGGAAATGGGAAAGTCAGAGGTGTCGGTGTGGCAATGGCAATGCAGGGATCAGGTATTTCCGCTGTAGATACAGCATCTGTTGGAATTAAAGTGAACGACGATGGATTCTACAGTCTCTTGATCGGTGCTTCAGATATGGGAACAGGGTGTGACACGATTTTGTCACAGATGGCAGCAGAATGTCTGGATTGTGAAATGGATGAGATCATTGTTCATGGAGTAGATACAGACTCTTCTCCTTATGATACAGGTTCCTATGCATCAAGTACTACATATGTGACAGGAATGGCAGTCGTACGTACCTGTGAAACACTAAAAGACAAACTTTGCGAAAAAGGTGCACAGTACCTGGGATGTGATGTGGACGATGTGGATTTTGACGGACAGTGTGTTGTGAATATCAAAACAGGTGCATCCATTTCGAGAGCGGAAATCGGAAACCGTGTGATGTGCAACAATGAAGAGGCGCTCTATGCCAGTGAGGCATACAGCTCACCGGTTTCACCGCCGCCGTTTATGGTCGGAATGGCGGAAGTGGAGATTGACAAAGAAACCGGAGAACTGGAATTGATTGATTATGTGGCAGTAGTAGATTGTGGAACGGTAGTGAATCCAAGTCTGGCGAGAGTACAGACAGAGGGAGGACTTGCACAGGGAATCGGAATGGCCATGTATGAAGATGTCATCTATAATGCAAAAGGAAAAAATTACAGCAATTCCTTTATGCAGTATAAAATCCCAAGCCGTCTGGATGTGGGCAATATTCGGGTGGAATTTGAAAGCAGCTACGAGCCGACAGGTCCGTTTGGAGCGAAATCAATAGGCGAGATCGTGATCAATACGCCGTCCCCTGCGATTGCAAGTGCAGTCAGCCATGCGGTCGGAGTAAAAGTGAGAGAACTTCCAATTACCGCAGAAAAAGTGTTCTGGGGGATGCAGGAAGAAGATTAAGAAAAATCTCCATGTCCGATGAAAATTGGATGTGGAGATTTTTTAGAAAGTGACTTTGTGAAAGAGTAACAAAAACAAGAAAAATAGAAAAAACAGCTGTACTGCTCTACAGAAGCATGTTATAATCATCTACATCAATAAGAACAAATCTGGTAAATTCTTATTCTTATTAATCTGCATACATTTCTTAATGTTGTAAAAATCTCAGTCAAATAAACAATGCATTGCTTATGAAAATATGTTTCCAAAAAATAATATAAAGATAAAAGAAGGAGTTTATTGTATGGGTATGACAAATGAACAATTGCTGCAGTCTATCACCACGGTTATCGTAGACCGTTTTGATATGCTGGATGGAAGAATCGAGAGGTTGGAACAGCGGGTAGATAAAATGGACACCGAGTTCCGACAGAAATTTGAACAAATAGATCAGAAGTTTGAACAGATAGGCCAGAAATTCGAACAGATAGACCGGAAGTTCGAGCAGATAGACCGGAAGTTCGAGCAGATAGATCGAAGATTAGAGGATATGAACCAAAGACTAGAGGGTACGAATCGAAGATTAGATGGTGTGGAGCAAAAATTAAAGGATATGGAACATACGATCATAGAAGTAGAAAGCAATGTTCTGTCAGAATTAGATACAGTGCAGGAACATGCAAACAACCGATCTGAGCGTATTGAGAACCGTTTGGTATGCCTGGAGCGCAATGGCAATAGTGCGCCCAATTGCGCACTTGCTTTGCGGACAGAAAAGTTGGAAGAGAGACTGGAAGCTTTAGAAAGGAAAGTATCGTGAGGATAAGTCTATTTGCTGTTCTGTTTCTGATAAGCAATTCGGCTTGATCCATCTTCTGTCAGGATGGTTCCGCATTTTTTGAAATCCAGTTTAGCGAGAAGACTCTGCATGACGAGATTATCCTGATGGGTGTCAATTTTCAGATTGTGACATTGTGAGAATGCCCAGCTTAAACAAAAAGAAGCTGCACCTTTTACTGTACCGTCAGAAGCAATTCGGTGAACGACTCCGTAAGGTGCGTCATTTAACCAGTTCCCGTCGTAGATTGTGGTATAAGTGACATCATTTTCAAATGCATAGTAAAAAACAGCAATAACGCGATTGTTTTCTTCGCAGACATAGGCGTTGCCCATCCGGATATCATGTTCTATCATATCAACAGGAGGATATGTGGTTCCCCATTGAGTCGGATTTCCATGAGACGCCATAAAAGAACGGGCATGTTCATAAATGCGAAGGATAGAATCTAAATCTTTTAAAGTAGCAATTCTGATTTTCATAAGTGCAATTTCCTTTCCTTGATATATTAGATTTTATTGTAAGTGATAAGAAGAAAAAATGCAAATTGAAGAAAAAAATAGGGGGGGGTAAAAATGATGGTAGAAGCTGGAGAATGTGAAAAAAATATGGAAAAATTGTGAATAAAATGGATGTAAAGTGTTGACAAACTGTGCTAAAAGGAATACCATGATAATACCAAATAGAGGGATTATTAGGCTTACCAAGCCTAAGTTTATACACGTTTGGGAGTATAAATATAGGCACGACTAGAATTTGTAGCTTAGAAAATGAAAGGGAAAAGTCGGAATTGTGCTGTTTGGGTAAAACTTATTAATTAAGAGAATGTTTAGGAGGAAAGAAACATGTATAGGAAAAAGTTAATGCGCGCATGCTTAACAGGACTTATGGTTGTGACTGTTGCAACAGCAAATGTAGCGCCAGTATTTGCAGCTGAAGCACCAGCAGGAACAGAGACGACAACCGCAAAAACATCTGTTGTAAAAGCACAGTTTGTAGATGCAGCAGGAACAGTCGTAGCAGGTGGAGACTACTTTGTAGATGCAGATGGAGATGGAGTTTTCAATGTGAGTGAACTTCCGGTACCAGAAGGATACAAAGCAGAGACAGTTGGAGATTTCTCTACAAAAGATTACGCGGACACAGCACTCCAGGTAACAGTTGACAAAATTGCAAAAGCATCTATTATTAACGTACAGTTTATGGACGGAAATAAAGTCGTAGCAGGTGGAGACTATTTTGTAGATGCAGATGGAGATGGAATTTTTAATCTTAGTGAACTTCCGGTGCCAGAAGGATATGAATTGTCTTTGGCAGGTGATCAGTTCGTAAAAGATTATGTAGGAAAAACAACACAGTTGAAAGTGAAAGCGGTAAAGGCTGCAACTATGAAGGTGGTGTACAAAGATCAGACAACACAGGAAGTAGTTGGAGAAGAAACATTAACAGGTTCACGTCAGGATGCAGATGGAAATTATGTATTTGATGCAGCAGTTGATTTTAATATCCCATTTGGATACCAGCTGGCAGTAGATTATCCTGTAGAGACATTGAAAGCGGGAGAAACTAAAACAACAGAATGTCTGGTAACAGCAAGAGAAACTGTTCTTCATATTACATTTGAAACACAGGATGGAGAAGTAGTAGGAACAAAGACAGTATCTACAACATCTCAGGGAGCAGACGGAGAGTGTTGGACATTCATGCTGGGAACAGATTTTGACCTTCCAGAAGGATATAAACTGGCAGAAGGAGTGGATCAGATCACAAACATCCAAATTCCATTTGGATCCACAGGCGGATTTACAATGATTGTAGAAAAAGAAGATAAATCTTCTATCGTAAAAGCACAGTTTGTAGATGAAGCAGGTGTAGTACTTGCAGGCGGAGACTATTTTGTAGATGCAGACGGAGATGGAATCTTTAATGTAAATGAACTGACAGAGTGGCTTCCTGAAGGATACAAACCAATGGTTCTTGGAGATTTCTTTGTAGCGGATTACAAAGACTGTCCATTACAGATCAAAGTAGAGAAGATTGCAAAAGAATCAATCGTGAAGATTCAGTTTGTAGATGCTGAAACAGATGAAGTCGTAGCAGGCGGAGACTATTTTGTAGATGCAGACGGAGATGGAATCTTCAATCATACAGAAGTATTAGAGTGGGTACCGGAAGGATATGAATTACAGGAATTTGGAGATTTCCAGGTAGAGTTTTATAAAGAAACTCCATTGCAGCTTAGTGTGACAAAGATTGCAGAAGAGCCAGAGAATCCAGATCCGGAAGATCCAAACAAACCAGAGAAACCAGAAGATCCTGACAAAGAAGATACAGGAAAAGAAGACACAAATAAAAAAGACGACAAAAAAGAGGATACTAAGAAAGAAGATAAGAAGAAAACTTCTCCAAAGACTGGAGATGAGACAAGTGCAGCAACCGCAGCATTACCTGTAGGTGTGAGCCTTGCAGCAATTCTTGCAGTATTAGTGAAAAAATTTAAATAATCTGAAAAACGCATAGACGGATTTAGGTTATAAAAAATGGAAATATTGCCAAAAATGCATTGCGTTTTTGGCAATATTTTTCTATGGGGAGTACATGAAAGACAGGGGTATAAGCCAGGTGGCGAAAGGAACAAGGATTACAATGAGAAAATACATAAGATTGGTATTGATGATATGTATATTGGGAATTCTGACATGTGGATGTGGGAAAAAAGATAAGGAAGAAAAAACAGTACCGTTGACAATATATGAACAGCTGAAAGTTACAGAGGAGTCCCTTCCAGATGAAGAAACAAAAGTAATACAAAAAGGTGTCAATAGTTGGGCAAAAGCATTTTTGGCGGTAAATAGTGATGCTCAAGATAAAGAAATAACAGATCAGAGTTTGTATCAAAGTATTGCAAATACAGAACATAGAAGATTATTAAAAGAAGAAAGAGATGCTTTTTATAAAGAAAGCGTGGTTAATATCAATGAAGTGTCTACACAAGTAAAAAGTGCAAAGAAAGCGCAATATGGTAAAACAGATGTAGGTGTTGTGGAATGTGATATAGATGTGAAAGGCACAAGAAATGACCAGGCATTTGAAAAGATATATACTATGCAGATGGTAGTCAATTATCAGACAAATGTTGTATCAGTGTATGAGGTTGAGGATATTACGTGGGAATAAGAAATACCGGTAAAGGGATATCAGTTTTGGAGAGATATCAGGTTACCGGTATTTTTTATGACAAAGAATATAAAAAATGCAGCAATTTTTCATAGAATATTGGAAAGTATTGACAAAAAAAGGATTCGAATATACACTAGAAGTGTTTAGGTAGCAAACGTTACGGAAATTTGAAATGGTTTGTTATTTAAGGGGAAACTAAAAGTTATAATAGGAGGAAAGTAGTATGTACAGGAAAAAATTAATGCGCGTATGCCTGACGGGTGTTATGGTTGTTTCAATTGCAACAGCGAACGTTGCACCAGTGTTTGCAGCAGAGCCAGTGGAAAAGGTGGAGACGGAGAGCGATAGTTGGGATAGGATTTCTGGTGAAATTAATTTTAGAGATACAGACAACAATGAATCTATCTTTGTGCAATTTAACAATGAAAAAGTGGAGGATTATCGTTGGGGTGATGATCCGAAAGATACATATGAAGTATTGCCGGCAGAAACTGTGAAAAAATATCTTCCAGAAGGATATGAATTGGTAGAAGGTATCTATTCGGTAGCAGGTGGAGAGACACAGGATTCTTATTTTGTATATGCCGAGGTAAAGAAAGTACTTGTCGAAGAAACACAGGATGTGAAAATCAATTATTATGATGAAGCAGCTGGAAAACAGGTAGCAGAAGTGCCGGTACAGGTATCAATTGATACATCGTGTGTAAATATGGCAATCCTGACAAGATACCTGCCAGAAGGATATACACTTGAAGGTTCTGATTGTATCATCAGAGACGGATATGTATATGTATCCGTAGCGCCAGCAGAAGAAGTACAGAATGTAAAAATCAATTACTATGATGAAGCAGCAAAGAAACAGGTAGCAGAAGTACCGGTACAGGTATCAATTGATACATCACGTGTAAATATGGCAATCCTGACAAGATATCTTCCAGAAGGATATACACTTGAAGGTTCTGATTGTATCATCAGAGACGGATATGTAT
>ENA-OPXH01002523-OPXH01002523.1-human-gut-metagenome-genome-assembly--contig:-NODE-2523-length-9989-cov-6.216126_pt1 | contig 9989 bp, 5 predicted proteins | sample MGYA00241521_ERZ502034 | MGnify/ENA primary metagenome ERZ502034 (study PRJEB25962, sample SAMEA2042103) | human gut metagenome | biome: human gut; feature: human-associated habitat; material: faeces... | reverse complement strand
ACTACTCCCTCATGGAATATTTAATTACTTGATAAATAATATCAAATACGGTGGTGTGTGTCAACGAAAAAAGCACAAAAACTCTCCGTCCTGTATATTTCCTCTTTTCATCCATCCGTTGCACAATATATGTTAATGTTTCGTATATTTTTTCTAAATATCATTTATATTTTTACACTTTTTCGTGCATTTTCCCCGTTTTTCTGCTATAATAGTACTTACTGCTTATTAACGCTACTTATATTTGGAGGCTTTTACACATGAAAAAAAACAACGCTGTTCAAACAGCACCGAGGCATTCCATGCTCGCCAATCAGGCTCCTGTCCCCCAGAAAAGCAAAGTCTCCTCACAGATGACTCTGTCTGACTCTATTTTATCCGGAGCAGTTGTAGAATTCCGAAAAGCCGGTTACCGATTTATGCGGCACCTGCATACGAATATTGAGATTTACCGGATTCTTTCCGGCGAATGTTATATGGACATTCAGTCAGAGACTCTTCATTGCACAGAAGGAGATTTTATTATGATTCTCCCGGATGTGGTACATTCCTTTTATCTGAATGATACCTCCGACTGTGAATTCCAGCACATTCATTTCAATCCTGATATGTTTTCAACGATTATTCTTGAAAATGACGGGATCTTTCCGATCACGCTTCTTCATGCTGTGCTGTTTTCTTCTCATTTTTATTACCGGCTCAGTTCTGACGAGAGGATTGACGAACAGATTCGGAAACTGATCGATCTGCACACTTCTTCTGACAGTCTGTTTACGGCTGCCAATATTAATGTGTCTCTGATGAACCTGATGCTTTATATTCTTGATCATACAGAACCCGTGCACGAGTATGCAAAACCACAGCTGCAAAACAGTTATGTGGCTTACGCGCTGAATTATATTCAGGAGCATTACACAACAAAGATCCTGCAGGAAGACATTGCACAGCAGTTACAGATTTCTGTACGATATCTGAGCAAGATTTTTAAGAGCTATATGGGTGTCACACTCTCCAATTACATTACAATCTACCGTGTCAACCGCTCCATCGCACTGATGCAGAGTACCGATCTGACACTGACGGAGATCGCTTTGCAGGTTGGATTCCGGGACTCTCAGCAGTATTCCAAGGTCTTTATGAGTGTCATCAATGCAACACCATCGCAATACAGAAAAGCTATTTTAAAATAAACGAAAAAGGGGCATCGCACTTCGTGCGATGCCCTGTTTTTATTTCCGACGAAATCTTAGTCCTCTTTTTTCCGTTTTCCTGCAACACCAGCTGCCGCTGCGATTGCGGATGCTGCCAGTGCGAATCCCCAACCTGCTGCATTCGTTGCATCTCCTGTTTTCACAGCTGTTGTGGAAGTGCCTGTCTTTGTGCTGCCCACACCTGTACTGCCTGTATTTGTACGGCCTGTACCTGTGCTGTTTCCTTTTGTTGTCGTGTTATTATTGTTCTTGGATGTATCGGAAGGAGTCGTAGTCTGATTGTCATCTTTCTTTGTATCATCCTTCTTTTCATCATCTTTCTTGCTGTCGTCTGCTTTCTTTTCTTCAAGAGCACTCAGAGCTTCTTTGATGGCTTTATTTGCCTCATTTACCTGCTCCTGTGTAGCATCTTCCGCATTCAGCACACCTGCATACTGTGTATAAACATCCTGCAGTTTCTTCAGAGAATCCTCTGTGTACTTGTCTGTTGCTGCCAGTGCGGTATCTGCTTTTGCTACGTTCTCTTTCAGTGCTGTCTTATCTACAACAATTGGTTCCGGTTCCGGATCCGGATCTACGGTTTCTTTTTCTGTTGTAAAGGTAACGGCTTCTGATGGTTCAGACTCATTTCCGGCTGCATCTACTGCTGTCACGGTTACGGTGTATTCGGTTCCTTCGGTAAGTCCGGTCAGATCATAGGTAGGATTTGCTACCAGGGATGCATTTACTTTTGTATTGTTTACATATACATTATATCCGGCTACTTCTACATTGTCGGTAGATGCTTCCCAGGCGATCGTTGCTTTTGTATAAGTAATTTCAGATGCTTTTACATTGGCTGGTACGGTCGGTGCTTCGGTGTCCGCCGGTTCCTCTGTTTTCAGTGTTGTAAATGTCACTGCTTCGGATCTTACGGATTCATTTCCCTCTGCATCTACTGCTGTTACGTTCACCGTATATTCGGTTTCCTCAGTAAGTCCGGTCAGATCATACTCGGTTCCGGTTACCAGTTCGTCATTTACCTTTGTTTCGTTTACATATACGTTGTATCCAACAACGCCTACATTGTCACTTGCTTCATCCCATGCAACTTTTGCTGTTGTCTCGGTAACATCAGAAGTTCTTACATTTGCAGGTACTGTCGGTGCCTCGGTATCCTTCGGATCTTCCGTTTTCAATGTTGTAAAGGTTGCTGCCTCGGATCTTACAGATTCATTTTCCGATGTATCTACAGCTGTTACCGTTACGGTGTACTCTGTTTCTTCGGTAAGTCCGGTCAGATCATAGGTTGTTCCGGTTACAGGTGCTGCATTTACTTTTGTATCGTTTACATATACATTGTATCCGGCTACTTCTACATTATCGGTAGATGCTTCCCAGCTAACGGTTGCTCTTGTCTCGGTAATGTCTGTTACGGTTACACCAGACGGTACGGTCGGTGCTTCCATATCTTTTGCTTTTTCTGTTGTAAAGGTTGCTGCCTCGGATCTTGCAGATTCATTTCCGGCTGCATCCACTGCTGTTACCGTTACGGTATACTCAGTTTCTTCAGCAAGTCCGGTCAGATCATACTCGGTTCCGGTTACCAGTTCGTCATTTACTTTGTTTTCATTTACATATACGTTGTATCCAACAACACCTACATTGTCACTTGCTTCATCCCATGTAACTTTTGCTGTTGTCTCGGTAACATCTGTAGCTGTTACTGCTGCCGGAGCTGTCGGTGCTTCGGTGTCTGCTGCAGCTTTATCTACATAACTGATGATCGGAGTTACATGAACAGATGGTTTGGTTGGATTGCTGTTGCTCTTTGTTGTCACGCGGATCACATCACCCTGGCTAACTTCGATTTCATCAAAGCTCTTCCAGTCTGTTGCCTGTACCCGGCTGTTTGTAAGTGTTACACTCTGTAATTCGGTATCGTTTAACAGAAGACTTAAGGTAACCGTTCCACCTGAGTTTCCATTCTGACGAAGATATGGCTCATCATCTTTTATATTGAAAGATACGGTTCCGCTCTTCGGTACTCTGTATGCCATTGCGGTTGTGATACTTGTATTCGGCGGTGCGGAAAGTAATCCGTGTACAGTTGTGTCAGTCGTTGACACAGTACCCTGTTGTCCATCAATACCAGGACCATAATAGGTATTTACACACCAGTTTGGCCATCCGTCTCTGTCGACCTCTGTCATATTTGCCCAGCTGCCGGTTCCGTTCTTCATCTGACCAAACCACACATTTCCCTGCTGTCCGTTCACATAGTCCAGAGTCCAGTTATATGTATTTTTCTGTCCGATGGTATAATCGTTGGTTGTTCCGTCTTCCGCAGTGATGCGAAGTGTCATTCCGGCTGCTACTGCATCCTTATCTGCCAGTTCTGTTCCACCATTGAGTACAGAAACGGTTGCGGTATCCGCTACTGTGATATTGTTTTTCATTTCCTTTACAGTTGTCGGATTTTTATCGGTATAAGGAACGTTCATGGTTGTTCCCTTTACTTCATAGTAACTGTCTTTCAGTTCTTTGTCAGAGCTTGCAATTACTGTATAAATAACATCTTCCATACCTTCATAAGAAAGAACAATCGTTGCTCCTCCTTTTACAATATCGGAATCACCAAGAACAGTCTCGCCATTCTTAATGGTAACCTTAACTCCTGCATCAACAACAACATTCTTCAGGAATTCTGCTACGGTTGTATTTTTCGGAAGGTCACTTACTTTTGTTCCGGAGATTGTATATACATTGGATCTCAGCACAAGTGCTGTCACTGCATCGCTTTCTGCTGCTCCGATTTCCGGTACTGCTGTGATGGCATGACCAAAGAAGTCATGATCGATCGTATAACCGTTCTTGTCAACGATCACTTTACCTGCATTGATAGCCGGAGAATTCTCCGCCAGTTTGTATCCGTCAAATACGGTAGAAGCGGTTGGATCTTCGTGACGTCTTGCCTGTTTGTCGGCAGCTGCTGCGCTTGGACCTGATCCTGCATCCACAAGTACATCCGTTCCTGCATCTACTTTCACTGCTGCCTCATCGTTCGGATAAGAGCTTACATTGTAGTATAAGTTATTGCTGTAAGTCTTGTTTCCACTGATATTCCAGTTGCTTACAGTAGCCGGTGTGCTGCCCTCAAAATAGAAAATATTATTTTCAATGGTAACCGGACCGCCATTGCCGTGTGTGTAGTGCCAGATGGTATTGATACCTTCTTTGATATAGAATGTATTGTTGTAAACCTGGCAGTTTCCGGAGTTGCCCGCCGGATCCAGAGGTCCCATATCTTCATTCTGGCTGATATTGTAACGGAATGTGTTGTTAATGGACTCCCAGCCACAGAACATAATGGTACTTGCTGTATTTCCATGGCTGTAGTTGTACTGATAGTTTGTTCCATCACCATAATCCGCATCCCACGGCTGTCCGTCTCCATTACCATTGGAAGCATTCAGTGTTGCAAAACATTCGTTGTACTGGAAAATTGCATTTTTACATTTCCATGGCCAGATACCTGCTGCTACTCGTCCTGCCCCAACACCCTGTTTGCCGGTTTCGTTGCCATTTGCATCCAGTCTCGGCTGCTGCTGGGAGTAATCTGTGGTATTGATCTGCTCCGCTGCATTCTCTGATACATTATACTGAACCAGCGGTCTGTCAAGGTACATCGTTGTGATCGCATCTCCGCCCACATGGTTCAGATAGTTGTTCTCGATAACCACGTTGGAGGAACCGTATTTTGCCATGACATCATCTGACAGGGAAGCGGTTGTAAATTTGCTCCACTGATAGGTGTATCCAACGGCAATTCCCCAACGGTTTACCGTATCAAGGGAACAGTTCTTGATCTGCACATCATTGTATTTTGCAATTCCGGTTGCACTCTCATCGGTTGGTTTTTCAACGATGAAGTAAATACCTCCGTTTGTCATATGTTTGTTATAAACGTTACCTGTCACATCATGGATATACAAATCATTCAACACGATGTGATCTACCGTTCCGTTGTCTTTCGCAACGCCGGCAACACCGGTTCTGTCCATCGCATACGCATCGTTATATGCTTTGTCTTTTTCGGTATCGGTGCTACTCTTTCTGTCATTGGTCAGTTCCAGACCGTCGATCTCGATATACTCGGTATCTTCAATTAAAATACTGGAAGATACGGTACCTTTCCATTTGTGGTTCTGGTTATCCAGCGGGTTTCCGTAGTTCAGTTCCCACTGACCGTGACCATTGGTGTTGATCTGTGGTCTGTTTCCTTCTCCGTATGTGGATACTTTTACCGGTGCTTCTGCACTACCACTGTCCTCTTTTGTAAAGACAAGTGCCTGATCTTCAAATACCGATCCCTTTTTCAGGAGTACCGTATCACCCGGTTCCAGATCCAGTTCATTCACTTTATCCAGTGTCTGAAACGCCTTGCTCTCTGATGTTCCGTCATTGTTGTCATTTCCGCCTTTGGAATCAACGTAATACGTTGTTCCTGTACCGTCTGCTCCCGCTGCCTGAACAGAAACTGCCGGCATCATTGATGCAACTGTTGTTCCTGCAAGCAGAAGAGCCAGCGTTCCGCTCATCCATTTTTTCTTCATACCTTTTCTCCTTCTGTTATTGCAGATTCTCTAGGGTGAAATGATTTATATCCTCCATGTTTCCTTCCACCTGAGAATCTTCTTCCCGCTGCGCGATCATATCATCATATTTCTGCTCACGCAGTTCTCGTTCTACTGCAACTCTCGCTGTTTCCAGATCTGCATTTTCTTCACTATCTCCAAAAATCCAGTCCCGGCTTTTGTAGTGTTCAACGATCTCATCTTCTGTCAGTTCCATACCTTCGCGATCCGTATCACTGCAGTATTTTTCCTTCAAAGTGCTGATTTCATAATCCAGATAAAGTGGAAACGTATACTCTTTCAGTCCATAGATTACTTCCCCTTTTTCCACTTTTTCTTTTCGTTCCGCATTCTCATCTTTCCAGCGCTTTTCCAGAGCCTCATAACTACTGTCTGATATATCACCGTTTTCTTTTGCGAGATCATACACTGTATGGATGTATTTCAGCTGCTCGACTGTATTTTCCGCCAGAATTTCATACCCGTATTTTTCCTTATACTTTTTCTTCCAGAAATCGTCTCCATAAACGGCGTCGTAATCCTGCTGAATCTGCATTTTGGTATCATATTCTACAGATTCCATGCAGTTTACATACTCTTCTTTGCTGATAGTATGTTCCGCAACAGTCAGATCAAATCGATGATCCTTTTTATATTGCATGACGCCGGCAACAATTCCCACAACCGCAAACACTGCTACGATGCCTCCGATCTTCAGGAACTGTTTTTTCCGATTCTTCATGATGTACCTCCTTCCCGTCTGAAATCCTGTTCTTCCTGCACACAGATTTTCTCAGTCAAGTTTGATTTTATTATAACAATCCGTTCTTTTCACATCTCGTTCTTTTTGTTTGATTCTGCCATGGATTTTGTCAAATTCGGAACTATAAGTAAATTTCCCGTAAATACCAAAAAAATATTAAGATTTCTCACAGGGCGTTCTTAACCTTTCCATGCAGCAAAAAAGCAGCCAATCTTTGCGATTGACTGCTTTTTGCTGTCCGGTATCCTTCATATGATCCGGGAGGATCAGAAAATTGTAGACACAGACGTCCTTTTGTCCCGCCTGTTCGTAGATACGAAGCATCTGCTCCTGATAGAAAAACTGCTTATAGATGTCCATGTTTCCAGGAAGTTTATAGCATTTTTTCTTCTCGTTCCATCCGGAATATTTGGCATCCATGACGCAGCAGCATTTCTTTGCTTCCGGCTGCTCCAGAATGATCTCGGTTCCGTACCTGTATGTAGGACTTCTGACAAGACCGGTTCTGGTAAACTGGCTATTTAAAGTGATGTATGAATCCGAAAAAACGAATCCCAAACTCCTGGCTTATGAGGTGAACCCGACATTTGTTGACAGATCTTTTCCAACCGAAAAAAATGCGGTACATGAGGTTGACTTCTGCAAATATAACGGTGTATACAAAGTTGACTTCACAAAATATGATGAAGCGCTCTACCATACATTTACCGATAAACTCATCGATGGACTTCATCAGATCCAGCCACTGAATTCCGTCCTCAATGACTGTTGCGGCACGATGTCAGCCCGGTATAAGATGATGCTTCGGTTTATTGCGGGACATTTTCTCGAACTGCTCTTCCTTCTGATGCATGATCTGGATGTATATCTCATTTCAGCCCTTAAAATTATAAACTGGAAATTGGATAACCATACCGTACGGTATGAATTCACCAAGGATGGGACGTAGCCAGAAAAAGTTACGCGCAGCGATTCAACCAGATGACACAGGAGGTTAATCTCTTAGAATCGACGAAAACGATTGTACAGCTGAAAGGAAGCTGCACCGAAAAGATGCCGGAGTTAAATTACTGGAAGCTTTATATCCAGATGGAATATCTGAAAGATCTGATGGATTTTGCAAGCGAATCTCATGGACTTACAATAAAACAGATTGTAAAATTAGGAATTGATATTTGTACCGCATTGGAAGCATGTCATGCAAAAAATATCATTCACCGGGATATCAAACCTGCAAATATTATGGTTTCCCCAGATGGTTACTTTAAACTGGGAGATTTCGGTAATGCCAGACAGCAGATTTCAGGAACAATGACCGTGACCGGCACTTGGGATTTTATGGCACCCGAAGTTTACAAAGGAATGCCTTATGATCAGACCGCAGACATCTACTCTCTCGGTATGGTTTTATATTTTTTGGCAAATGGTTACAAACTTCCATTTTCTGAAATTCAAAATTCCATAAACCCATTCTATCGACGTGTGAGCGGAAACACCGAATGGGGGTGGAAGCAGGCACTATCAAACTGGGGAACCGCGACAAGTTTTAAACAAAAATCTTACGAAGAGCTCCTTTATGATACCGTAATGACCGCCTGTGCCTATGACCCGAAAAAACGATACCGATCAGCTAAGGCAATGAAGCAGGATTTAATGCTATGCATGCACAAAATCTGTAGACTGGAAAAAATGCATTAAAACTGGGAGAACGCGAAAAAGAAATAAGAAGGACCAAGGGTATCAATTAAACTCCCCTTGGCCCTTCTTATTGTTACCTTGTCAAAAGTTTTTCCAGTTCTTCTGCTCCCGGTGCTACAATTTCGGTGTTAGCATGCAAATCTTTCTCCCCTTTCAATTGGCCATGATTTTCTGAGTGCCACATAAGAAATCAAAAAATTAGCCAACCAGCCGACAGGTACAGCAAGCCAGACAAATACGATGCCAAAACGAGGTGCGCAGATCAAAGCAACTGACAGACGGATTGCCAGGTTGACCATATTTGCAATGAGAAAAGGCCGCATGATTCCAAGTCCACGAAGAACGCCATCCGTTGCCATCTTGATACCCATGAAAATGAAAAAGTAACCGAGCCATCTCATATAATCCCCAGATACCTGATATGCTAAAGCGGTTCCATCTTTCCCCAGGAATAACGAGGAAATTTGAGTATGCAGTGTTTCAATGACTACAAAAGCAAGAACTGCAAACCACAGATCCAACACCAATGCAGCGTGATATCCTTTTTTGAGACGTTCTATTTTCTTTGCGCCAAGATTCTGGGATACATACGGTGAGACTGCATTTCCAATGGATACAAAAATCAGTGAAAAAACATTTTCTACCCGCATCGTTGCCGAATAACCGGCGAGTGCCTGTGTACCGAATGGATTTACAACTGCCTGTACGATCATCATACCAATTGATACTGTGGATTGCTGGAGAACTGATGGTACGGCGATTCGAAGCATAGAACGTAACTCTCTCCCATCAAACCAGGCAAAATGACTTTTATACCGGCGCATCCGACTAAAGAAAATCAAAAGTGAAAGCACTCCGGAAATCCCCTGTGCAATGAGAGTTGCAAGGGCTGCACCGAAAACACCCAGGCCAAGTCCTGCCACCATCCAAAGATCCATAAATATATTCAAAACAGAAGAGAATATCAAAAGACCCAGTGGAATTTTTGACTCTCCGATCGATGTGAACATCGTTGAAAGGATATTGTACATAAACAAAAACGGAAAGCCCACAAAATAAACACGAAGATACAGTACTGCTGCCTCCAGTATATCAGCAGGTGTCTGTAATAACCTCATCATCGAATGGGAAAAGCAAAAGCCAAAGACACCCAGAAGTATACTTAGAATCAGGAAACTGATCAGTGATGTTGACACGATTGTTTTCATTTTGCTGTAATCTCTGGCTCCAAAATAACGACTCACAAGCACACCGGCACCTACACCGGCACCCAATGCTATACAAATAAAGACATTCGTAAGTGCAGCACAGGCACCAACTGCCGCAAGTGCAGAGGAGCCAACAAACTGACCGACGATAATAGAATCCGCCATATTATATACTTGCTGAAAAAAGCTGCCCAGAATCATCGGCATTGCAAAAACAGTCAGTGCTTTAAGGGGCGCATCTGTGATTAAATATTCATCTTTTGACATTGTCTTATTTCTCCTTCCGCAAGAATTCATTTTACATCTTCAATATACAAAATGCAAATTTTGTCACTTCTTGTTCGTCTTATTTTACTACCTCTCTTTCTTTATTCACTCTTTCTGGCTTCCTATCCATTTATGAACTTGTTGTTGACTGATGATTCAAGTATAATAAACTCGTAACTGTTCAGTACCTTCACAGTTACGAGCCAAAATGCATTTAAACGATAAA
>ENA-OPXH01002521-OPXH01002521.1-human-gut-metagenome-genome-assembly--contig:-NODE-2521-length-9996-cov-2.850920_pt1 | contig 9996 bp, 8 predicted proteins | sample MGYA00241521_ERZ502034 | MGnify/ENA primary metagenome ERZ502034 (study PRJEB25962, sample SAMEA2042103) | human gut metagenome | biome: human gut; feature: human-associated habitat; material: faeces... | reverse complement strand
AACCCTGGACCCACTGATTAAGAGTCAGTTGCTCTACCAACTGAGCTAAGAGTGCTTATTTCCTCGTTTGCGGTTGCAAAAGTAGGTCTTTTATTTCATTTGACCAAACAATAATGCAGCTTTTTTACTATCTTTTTTTCGTTATTATTCGAACACATAAAGCTCAGAAGGCGTATTTCGCTTTAAAGCAAGTAGTTGCACATCTTTACCTACAATTACACCTTTGTTCTTTAATTTCCATTCTACTGTTTTATATGCCAGCTCCGGATGATTATTGTCTTTGCTCAGATGACACAACCAGATATAACGCAGGTGCTCGGTGATATTTTCTGCCAGGAATTCAGCAGTAGCAGAATTGCTCATGTGTCCGGTCCTGCTCATGATCCGTTCCTTCAGATATTGGGGATAAGGTCCCATTTTAAGCATTTCTTCGTCATAGTTCGCTTCCAGAATCAGATAATTTGCCTTACTGATATAATCTGCTGCCGTCGGAGTGATTTCCCCTAAGTCGGTTAAGAAAGAAAAGACTTTGCCGTCTATTTCTATACAGTATCCTACATTATCCGTCCCGTCATGAGGAACTTCAAAAGATTCGATACGGAAATCTTCGAGCATCATAGGCACTTGCTTTTCAAGATAACGAACCGATGTGCTGAGCTTTTCCGTCATACAATAACTACGATTAATTCCCTCATGAATACGAGCCGTGGTGTAAACAGGTATATTCATCTTTTCCCCCAAATGCCCTACTGCCTTGATGTGATCCGCATGATCGTGCGTTACAAATACGGCACGTATACTTTCCATCAGAATATTGAAATCTTTCAGTGTTTTCTTGATGGTACGGATGCCGATACCGGCATCTATCAGTATTCCATAGGTATCAGTACCCAGATAATAGCAGTTCCCACTGCTGCCACTCGCCAGGCTTATAAATCTTACTTTCATGTTTTATCTTTCTTTATTAAAATGCAAAATGCCGTCAACTTTTACAGCAAAGTGACGGCAAATATACATAAAAAAGAAGATAATTACCGAGAAGATTTCTTCTTTTTGTCGATGGATTCGGTGATTTTTGCGAATAATAGCAAAGCTATGGCGGCAATCAGCCCGATAGCAGCGAAATAATACCAGATATAATGCGCATTCGCACTGGCGGCCTCCCATGCCGCACGAGTTTCAAACAAGGCAGGGTCCGGACAATATTTTGTCAACAGAATACCAGCCAGCCCGAAACCGAATATAGAAGAAAGGAATGAGTGCAGATGACTGAATCCTAAATACATACCTTCCTCTCCCTTAGGAGCCTGCAGAGAGAAATACTCCAGATACCGCGGCGAAATGAAACATTCGGCAAGCGCCTGTACAACAATACCGGCCACCATCATCAGAGTAATATTGCTCATTCCTGAGATAATATCATTTCCCAATATGTTTCCACAAGCCATCAGCAATGCAGAAACAGGAATCAGGAACATCCCCACATTCATCGAAGTAATCGCACTGCGCTTTGCCATCAAACGAGTGATAAAGCTGACACAACATACCACCACAAAAGGGTTAACGTTGGCAATCCAGCCCGGTTTGGCTGTTTCGCCTGCGAGACGGATGACGTACTTAGGCATAGTGGCATAAAGTTGCTGTTGTACCATCCAGAAGCCTGTTACGATTAAAATAAGAATCAATAAACGCCAGTTAGTCATAATCCGCATAAAGCCCTGCCCTATCTCACGCAGACTTTTTCCTTCACCTGCCGTATGAGTCGATTTATATAGCAGGATCACTGCCAGCAAGGCAATTACCGTCATCGCCCCGGAGAAATAGTTAATGTAAATATAAGCTTGTTCGCCGATCACATTTCTCAAAGGGTCGATAATCGTCTTACCCGTAAAAGCACCGACATTGACCATCATATAAAAAATAGAATAACCACGGGCGCGGGTCGCTTCCGTTGTCTCCTTAGCCACAGATGCGGAAATAATAGACTTGATAAAAGAACCTCCTATCATAAGGATAAACAGGATAGGAACGATAATCCACCGGGAAGAGCTGTCCGGCAAACCGTTAAACCGGGTAGTCGCACCGTAACTCACCAACCCTGCCGCTTCGAGCAATGTAGGGAATACGCCCAGCCCCAAATAACCGATAGATAATAAAGAGAAGGCAATAATCATCGACTTCCGGAAACCTATCTTATCTGCATAAGCACCCGAAAATATAGGAAGCAGATATAATCCTCCGGAGAAAAGACCGGAAATCATACTTGCCTCGAAATCATTAAAACCTAAAATACTGGATAAATAAATAGTGAGAACGATAAAAACAGCATAATATGCCATACGTTCAAACAGTTCGACTGTGTTACTCACCCAAAAGGCTCTTGTAAAACCTTTGGCGGCACGCTGAGGGGAATTGTTCATGTAATCTCTGTTTTTTTATTAAAATGTTAATTCAGCGCAAATATACGTTTTTTTGGCTTACAGTCCGTATCTTTGTCCTAAATTACGTATTCTAAATATATCATAATGACTATAGCTGTTGATTTTGACGGAACGATTGTAGAGCATCGTTATCCACGTATTGGTGAAGAAATTCCATTTGCAGTTGAAACGCTGAAATTGTTACAACAAGAAAAGCACCGTTTAATCTTGTGGAGTGTACGCGAGGGAGAGCTTTTGGACGAAGCCATAGAATGGTGCAGAGCCAGAGGACTGGAGTTTTATGCAGCCAATAAAGACTATCCCGAAGAAGAAAGAGATCATCAGGGCTTTTCCCGAAAACTGAAAGCCGATCTGTTTATAGACGATCGGAATGTCGGCGGCATTCCCGACTGGGGAATTATCTATGAAATGATAAAAGAGAAAAAGACGTTTGCCGATATATACAGCCAGCAAAGAGAAGAAAATACCAGTCAGAAGAAAAAAAGAAAATGGTTGCCGTTTTAATCTCCGACGCGAAAGATCAGACTTACATCCATTAATAAAAATGCATAATGCACTCCGGGCACATCGCTTCAGAGTGCATTTTGTATTTTCTGAGGAGATCTGAAACTTACATTACTCCTTTTGACCTTCCCACTTTTCCCTATATTCCCACAGTTGCTCAATGGTAGGATGAAAAGTCGGATTTTCCCAGTTTTTGGAAATCATCGAAATTAAAGACTCCAGATAAAGTTTACCATCAATGATTGAAGTACATGCATTAACCTGATACTTTTCTGTCGGGTAACTCTTCGTTTCAAGCATCTTCTTCGCCCAGCCCAACAGCTCCTGGACCGATTCTTCATCATAAGTATGTTGTGCCATATTTTTATATTTTCCTACAAAGATAAAGATAAAAACGAGAATATGCAGACCCGGACAAGCACTTTTAGTATTTCACCTTATATAATATAGATTTCTTGAGAGTGAAAAGATGCCTTTCATGCTTTCCTGGCATTAATCAAATGCAAAGTTGTCATTCACTTTTATTAGTGTTAATTTCTTTATTCCATATTTTTATTGTATGTTTGTGAGCATATAGCTTCTTGCAGCAATCAAGAAGTTGTATAAATTAATCAATAGCAAACAAATCAGAGCATCATACATAGACAAAAACAAAGGACAAATGAACCCAAGTGAAACAGAACCTACCCAAAATGTAATGTCATCTTCAGCACCAGAAACATTCCCTTTAACAAAAGATCAACTTCTATTTGCAGAAAGTATCTATGCTTGTCTGCCAATGAGTATTGAGATCTATGATACAAATGGTATCTTGCGCAGTATCAATGAACATGCATTGCAGATGTATGGAGTCACTGATAAAACGACTGTGGTTAATATCGTCAATCTTTTTAATAGTCCTTATATGGACGAAACTCTCAAAAATCGCATTCAGAGAGGCGAAGATATTGTTCTGGAATTCGAATACGACTTTGACCGGATAAAAGACAACGCATACTTCTCTACCCAAAATAAGAACACGATCATTTATGAAGCAAAGGTTGTTCCCCTGCGAAGCAAGGAGGGAGAAATCATCGGGCATATATTGCTTTCCAACGATGTGACTGCCATAAAAGAAGCTGAATTTCGTACGGATGAAAGCAAAAAGAATCTGGAAATGGCAATGGAAGCGGCCTCTATGTCATCTTGGGTATATGACGTGTATAAGAAAACATTCAATCCATTACATGGAGATCCTGTAGCTAAAAATAACACGACATTAGATCAGATTCTAAATATACTGCATCCACAAGATCATGAACCTTTAATACAACTTTTATCACAACTGACCAACAAAGAAATTCAGCAAGGAAACATCACCTTACGTTTCTATAATGAAGAAGAAAAGCAATACCGCTATTATGAAAGCATGATGCGGTTATCTTTCGAACATTTTGGGAAATTGCAGATTATAGGAACCCAACTGGATATAACGGAAAGAATGCAAATGGTAAAGAAGACGCAGGAATTAATCGCCAAGCGTGAACTGGCCATGAAAGTCAGCAATATCATTCATTGGGATTTCGATGTACGGACTCAAGAGTTCGAAGCCTATAATGACCCGATCAATGATTATGCCAGTGATAAACTGGTGACCATCCAACGATACATGGATGTTATTCATCCTGAAGACCGTTCTTCATCCTATGACGCCATACAGTCTATGCTATCAGGCAAAGAACTCACCATTAACTTCACTTGCCGTATGCAAACGAAGTATGATGAATCCTGGCAATATTGTAATATCATAGGTGTTCCATTCGAGAAAGACGAATATGGTAACAACGTACGATATACCGGATTCAGACAAAATATCTCCAAACTTCATCAACTGAATGAAGAACTTGAAGAAAGAAACTACAAGATGCAGCTCACTTTCAAAACCGTAGGTATGTCCTACTGGGACTTTGATGCAAAGAGCAAGCAGTTCAGAGCATTTAATGACCCGGTCAATGACTTCCACTCTGAAAATGTAATTACTCTTGAAGAATATCTGCATGCCGTTCATCCGGAAGATATAGATATGGTTCGTGAGAATATTAATTATATGATTAATAGAACAACTAAAGAAGTAAACTTTAAATTCCGTTCCAAAACAAAATGGGATAAAGAATGGCAAACCCTTATTGTTACGGGTATTCCGGTGGAAAGAAATAAGAAAGGCAATGTAATCCGCTACACCGGTATAAAAGTCAATAATACGAAATGGGAGAAAATGGCACAGCAACTAAAGGAGCTGAAAGACAAAGCCGAACTTTCCGACCGGCTGAAATCAGCCTTCCTTGCCAATATGAGTCACGAAATACGTACTCCTCTGAACGCGATTGTAGGCTTCTCCGAACTAATGGTCTATTCTGAAGACCCGGCAGAAAAAGAAGAATACATGAGCATCATCCAATCCAATAATGAATTATTATTGCGGTTGATTAATGATATTCTCGACCTCTCCAAGATAGAATCAGGAATACTTGAACGCAAGAGGGAAACCTTCAACCTGGCCAAAGTTTGCGGCGAATTATATACGATGATTCAACCAAAGATAACCAATCCGGATGTTGAGTTCCAGATGGCCAACTCAGGTCCGGACTGTTGGATTTTCCTGGACAGAAACCGCCTCAAGCAAGTATGGATGAACTATCTTACAAACGCAATCAAATGTACCAAATCCGGACATATAAAAATGGGATACGGCATCGAAAGAGGAGGAATCCGGATTTATGTGGAGGATTCCGGAGTCGGTATCCCGATAGAATTGCAGGAACGAGTGTTTGGACGGTTTCAGAAACTCAATGAATTTGCTCAGGGCACCGGACTCGGACTGGCTATCTCAAGAGCTATCATTGAAGGAGCCGGAGGAGAAGTCGGATTTACTTCCACTCCCGATGTAGGATCAACATTCTGGGCATGGATTCCTTGTGAAATAAGCATTCAGGAAGAAGATAGCCCAACCGTTTCGCAACCATCGAAGCAACAAACTTCGCTGAATGAAATAGACAAGAAAGAATTGAAGATACTGATAGCCGAAGATAATGACAGTAACTATACGTTAGTGCAACATATTCTCAACAATTATAACCTCACCCACGTACAAAACGGAGTGGAAGCGGTAAATAAAGTACGCGAAGAAGAATTCGACCTTATTCTCATGGATATGAAAATGCCCGTTATGGGAGGGTTGGAAGCCACCCGCAAAATTCGGGAGTTCAATCAAAAGATACCTATTATTGCACTTACGGCCAACGCCTTTGACTCCGATAGGGTCAGTGCCCTTGACGCAGGATGCAATGAATTTCTGGCTAAACCGATAAAGAAAAGCCAGTTGCTTGAACTTTTTTCGAAGAAATGGTAAAGTTTATATATAAATATATAACCGCATGGTTTGTCTAAGTTTACCGACAGAAAGAGTGTTTCATTAATTCATAAATTAAATTGTCCGGTGCTTTTTATTGCCCGGATTCAACTTATTATTTATATCTTTACGCGCTATAAACTTAATTAGATAAACTATTAAAAGTAATGATCATGAGAAAAATTATCATTCTGGTATGTTACTGTTTTCTTCTGGCAGCTTGCGGAAACAGTGCGAAAACAAACAATAGTACAAGTGCACAGCAACCGAAGTAGTCGATATACATAATGCCGAGACATCGCTTGACTATGAAGGAACCTACAAAGGCGTCTTCCCCGCCGCCGACTGTCCGGGCATCGAAACAACGCTGACACTAAACCCCGACAAGACGTTTACTCTTCACTCTGTATACATCGACCGGGACAGTTCATTTGATGAAAAGGGAACTTATACACTCGAAGGTAACATATTGACTCTAAAAGAAGAAGGAGGAGAAATATCTTATTATAAAGTAGAAGAAAACAAAGTTCGTCTTTTGAACGATGACAAACAAGAAATAACGGGAGCACTTGCCGAACACTATATATTAAGTAAAGAGTAAGTTAGGAAATCCTGTCATTACAGAAAGATACCGGAAATAAAGTGGCAGATCAGCCATTTTATTTCCGGTATCTTTTTTTGTTTCTATGTTTTATCATTTTCCGAAAACAATTTCAATATTTTTTATGTTTATATAGATATAAAACAAACTTATAAAAAGAACGACTTATGATTTATAATTTTTTATTCCCCACCAAGCCGAATACAACAAAAGTATCTTTGTTCCTATTGGCAGCCCGCATCATTTTCGGAATATTATTAATGAACCACGGTATACAGAAATGGAGTAATTTTCAGGAGCTGTCAACGGCTTTTCCTGATCCGATCGGTCTGGGCAGTTCCATATCTCTCGGATTAGCCATCTTTGGTGAGTTGGTATGTTCGATGGGCTTTATCGTTGGTTTTCTATACCGGTTGGCAATGATTCCGATGATCTTTACGATGGTAGTGGCCTTTTTTGTCATTCACGCTAATGACGTATTTGCAGTAAAAGAATTGGCATTCATCTACTTAGTAGTATTTGTATTAATGTACATTGCCGGACCCGGCAAATTTTCCATAGATTATTTCATTGGAAGCAAGTTGGCGCACAACAAACGTAAATGACATAAAAACAAGAAATAATAACCTTGATTAATTTAAAAATGTTATATTTGCATCTATTAAAAAGAGAATTTATCAATATTTTATTAATCAAAAAGTAAAGTAAACATGAAAAAAAGCAAACTGACATTAGTAGCGGTTGTACTTAGTGGTAGCTTATTATTCAGTTCCTGTGTTGGATCATTTGGCTTATTCAACCGTTTAAGTTCCTGGAATCAAGGAGTCGGAAACAAATTTGTAAATGAGCTTGTATTTTTAGCTTTCAACATTGTTCCGGTTTATGGCGTAGCATACCTTGCTGATGCCTTAGTAATCAACTCTATCGAATTCTGGAGCGGTTCCAACCCGATGGCTAATGTAGGCGACGTGAAGAAAGTAAAAGGAGAGAACGGTAACTATATGGTTAAAACGCTTGAAAATGGCTATTCAATCACGAAGGAAGGCGAAACAGCTTCTATGGATTTGATCTACAACAAAGAAGCTAATACCTGGAATGTAGTTGCAAACGGCGAAAGCTCTGAGTTGCTAAAGATGAATAACGACGGTACTGCTGACCTGTTCTTACCAAACGGCGAAAAAATGAACGTTACATTGGACGCTCAAGGTATGATGGCTGCCCGTCAGGCTACTATGAGCAACCTGATGTTTGCCGCTCGTTAAAAGCATATACCATAAAACAAAAAGGAGATGAAACCGTACAACCAGTTTCATCTCCTTTTTTATTAGCAATGATTGATCAGAAAGGATATCCTACCGCAAAATGGAAAGCAAAATCACGACTGAACTTAGGATGGATAATCGGATAACGATCTTTCCCCTTTTCATAAACAGGATTAAGCGCCTTCATACCTCCGTCAAAACGAAGAATGAAGAAATCCAGATCCAAGCGAAGCCCTAATCCGTACGCTACTGCTATTTGCTTATAGAATTTATCGAATTTAAAGACTCCTCCCGGCTGATTGTCATAATCACGAATGGTCCATATATTACCGGCGTCCACAAAGATGGCTCCCTGAAACTTCCAGAATAATTTGCTTCGATATTCAATACTGGCATCCAGCTTGATATCACCGGACTGATCCAGTAAATTGGTATTTTCATCTCTCACAAAAGAGCCCGGCCCCAAGTCACGTACCGTCCACCCGCGAACACTGTTGGCACCACCGGAAAAGTATTGTTTCTCAAACGGGATAGTCTTCGCATTCCCGTAAGGAACAGCAATGCCCATACCTATATGAAACGCAAACGAGTTACGATGATCTATCCTTATATTCTTAGAAAAGTCAAATTCTCCTTTCACATATTGTGCATATGGAATGCCCAGAATAGCATATTCCCCATCATTATTCTTACGGATATTCGTTGCTTTGGATAAAGCATACATGATATTTCCCGCTGATTCGAAATTAAAACGGATGGAATATGAATTGGAAGCAATTGTATTGTTAATGATGGCACCACCAATACTATTGTAATGATAGCTATATCCCATATTAATAATCAAACGGTCCTGATAATTATACTGAAGAATATGGCTCTGCCCTTTGTTAATAAAATCATCCTTAAACCTCTCCGAAATTCTCGGCAAATAAAGGAAACCGATATTAATCAAATCGATACGATGTTGTATTTTCTGGCGTTGAGTCCACTTATAGCTCCATGAAGCCGATGCCATGGTACGTAGAAATTCGGGACGCATCTGATAATTATACTGTAATCCGAACTCTGTAGTGGCCCTAATCTTCCGTTTATAGTCCGAAGAGAGAAAAGGAAACAGGAAATTAGGAAAGTTGATACTTGTCTCCACCCCGTATTCCGTATAATTATTGTTAGAATAGCCTGCCTGAAGTCCGGAAATCACTTCATAAGCACCACGAAACTTGATCATAAAAGTCTCCGAACCGCGAAAGAGATTCCTGTTTTGAAAAGAGACGGAAGCTGCTGCTCCCAAATCACCGGCTGAATTGGTTCCTTCCAATTCAAAAGCTACCGACTTGTGTTTACTCTTGGTCAACATCACATAGCAGTCAAGCTTCGCCGTATCCCCTACCTGATTTTCAAGAAAACGAATATTGGTATATTTCAAGGCGGACAGACGTCCGAAATTGGAATAAGTCTGCTGCACATCCTGTTCATCGAACAAATCCCCCGGAGCAAAGCGAAGATTATCAGTAAGCATCTTCGGGCGTAAATAGAGTTTATCCTTATAATAAATAGGGTACCCTTTAAAATGAAGAGAATCATTGATATCCATACTATTCAGCGCAGAAGATTGCAGGACATCATAATCCGTAATAAAGTTAATCTTATTTATCCAATATTGTTGGTGTGCTTTCACCGAATCGCTCACATGCGCTCTGTAGGCGTGCAAATGCAAGGTCAAGTCTACCTGATAAGTACCCCGAACCGTATCTGCCGTATAACCGACATAATCCTTATTGAACTTATAATAACCATTCC
>ENA-OPXH01002520-OPXH01002520.1-human-gut-metagenome-genome-assembly--contig:-NODE-2520-length-10000-cov-2.754852_pt1 | contig 10000 bp, 7 predicted proteins | sample MGYA00241521_ERZ502034 | MGnify/ENA primary metagenome ERZ502034 (study PRJEB25962, sample SAMEA2042103) | human gut metagenome | biome: human gut; feature: human-associated habitat; material: faeces... | reverse complement strand
ACAAAGCCTATCGAGGGCCCCGCTGTGGTGGAAAAAGAGGATTTGAGCCACGGAATGCGCCGCACGGAGGTCAGAAGCCGCGCCGGAGACTCCCATCTCGGTCATGTGTTCACCGGCGATCCGGAGTCGCCCAACGGCGTGCGCTACTGCATCAACAGCGCGGCCCTGCGCTTCGTCCCCTATGAAAAAATGGAGACCGAGGGCTACGGATACCTGCTGTACCTGTTTGATAAATAGGACACAAACGGTCGGCAGTTCTCATGCAAGGAACTAATTCAAACTTATTGCTGTTAGCCGATGGATTCAGGTGTGCCAAAGCATTGCAGGGCTGGAAGTATTCAACTTCGGCAAAAGATATGTAAAACAGAGAAGCGCCCGTATCAGCATTTATGCTGGAACGGGCGCAAATCATTTAAGGCATGCTTTACACTCCCGTTTCTTTCATTATATCAGAAACGGGGGTGATTTTGTAGTTTCTTGACAGCCTTCCTTGAGTCTTATTTTGCAAGTACAACGGAAATTTTGATCTCCTTTTCCGTCTCGCTCAGGTCAAGAGCGCCGCCATCGGCGACGGTCACGCGCAGCTCATAGAGCGTACCGGCGGTAAGTTCCGTTACAGCCTTGCCGTCCTCGTCTGTGATCGACCACAGTGCAGGATCGACCTTTGCCAGCTTGCCGTCCACGCCGTAGGCGTAGAGGGTCAGCGCGGAGGTGCTTCCGGACAGGTCGTTCATGCGGAAGGCGACGGTGGTGTTGGGGTGGACGTTGCGGACGGTCACAGTGTTGCGCCAGCTTGCAACGGTGCCTTCGCCGCCGTCCTGCGCAAACTGTTCCTGCGAGAGGACATTTCTTGCTGCCTGATCAAGATCGACCTTGCGGTAGGGCATTTCGGGCAGATAAACGAAACGGTCCTGCAAACGAAGCAGTTCCAGATAGCCTGTCGGGCAGTAGAGCGCATTGCCGCTGTTGCCGGCATACATTCCAATGGCCATGTTGTTATAGCCGTACTTGTTGGAAACATCCATCGTGAAAACGGTCTCGCCGGTTTCAAAATCCAGAATGATGTACTGCCACATCCCGGTGGTCACATCCTGCACATAGCCGTAGATATAGCCCGTTGCGGTGGAAAGCTTCAGGATGGAAGTGTCGCTCAGGTCGTTCCGGCTCCAGATGCTCTTCATCTCGTAGCCGTTTGCGGTCTTTACGGTGTCCACGCGCTCAATGCCGGGGGCGATCATAACGTTGCCCTTCATGAGCCAGTTCTGGTCGTAAATATTGGCGTAGCTCTGGATGGAGGAGTCGTTGTTGGGGTCCGCCAGACCTGCATTGCCCGCGCCAAACCAGTTGCAGACGATGGTGCTGACGGTGCCATTGCCGTCGTCATAGACGATGGCAGAGTTCTCAACGGCTACCTGATAGCCCTCGGGCAGGTCATCCAGCACCGGGGCGCTTGCCACGACCTCGCCGGTCTTCATATCGAGCGCAAGAAGGTTTACGATATCCTGATTGTCGGTGAACAGCACAAGGTTCGGTGTCAGTGTGGGAGAGCAGCCGCCGCCCCATGCAAGACCGCCGCCGGTGGTCTTATCGCCTTCGCCGCTCACCTTTGCACCCGCGCTCTCATAGGGCGTGCACCACACAACGTCTACGCCTTCTTCTGCACGCAGAAGATAGCAGTTCTGGTTGGTGAGGATCACCGCACCGTCCTTGGAGGCGGCGATGCCGTTCTCGGCACCCTCGCCGGGGGTCAGCTCGTAGACAAAGACAGCCTTTGAAAGGTCAGTCTGCTCGCCGTTCAGGATCGCATTAATGGCAGAACGGGCAATATAGCCGATGACGCCCTGCTGCTGGCGCTGCGGATAAATGCGGAAGCCGCCCGTTGCAAACCAGAGGTTTCCATCGTAGTCAAAGACCACGGACAGAAGATTCTGCGTCAGCTCTTTTCCAAGCGCGGCTTCGGCGGCAGCCTTGATATCAATGTCCAGCACCTTCTCAAATTCGGGCAGCACATTGCCGTTTTCATCTGTTGCACGGAGCATCAGCACATGGTTGTTGCTCGTGGGGCAGACGATGCGGTTGGACGCGTCCATGAAGGTATAGGAGCTCTGGATAACGTAACCGCCGCCGTCATGCTTCTTTGGCGAGAAATAGCCGAGCGTTTTTGTTTCTTCGGCGTTCAGGTCGCGGATGGCGATGCCGCCCAGCAGCGGCACAACGGCATGGCCGTAGCTGTCAAAATAGATAGCGGGAGAAGCATTTGCATTCGTTGTCTCATAGGAAACGTTGATCTCGGGATAGATCGCAAGCGGCAGGATCTCATCCGTTGAATCTGTGTTGTAGCCGTCGTGATGAATGTTTGCATCGCTCTTGGCCATGTAGGGGTTTTCCTCCACCTGCTTGGGGTTCAAGGCCTTCACAGGCAGTGCCGCAGAGGTCGTCTCCGCAGCAGAGGGCTGCACCACGGCGGACGGTGCAGAGGGCTGAGAAGCGGCGACACTGTCTGCGGGCGTCTGTGTACCGCCGCAGGCGGCCATGGAAAGGCACAATGCTGCGGTCAGCGACAAGCTCAACGCAGAGTGGATGATCTTTCTCTTTTTCATAAGTCGTTCTCCTTGTTGTGTTCGTTGCGGTCAGGTCGGCGCTGCTCTGCCGGATTTTTTTGATCCAGCCAGATGCAAAAACCCTGCCGCAAAGCGGCTTCGGTCACTGGCTCCAGCAGAAAGTAGTCTGCACGCAGCCGGAAGGCATGGAGCGAAAAATTCAGATCGCTGCACCAGATAACGCGTGTTTGGGGACAAAGCGCGCGCAGATGCTCTACTGCATTCAATCCATCCACCCCCGGCAGGGCGATCACGGCATTTGTCAGCGGCTCGCAGCGCGCGGCTTCAAAAAAGCTTTCCTGATCGTGGTAACAGTCCATTTGGGGAAATAAACAATGCTCGGCGCAGAACTGCAAGATCTGCTCTGCCCAAAAAGCTTCCTGCGCCCTGCTGTTTGTCAGCACGGCGATTCGATACACAGCGACCCTCCTTCCTTCTGCCGTTGTTGAGGTTCTCTGTCTCTAGTATACGGGCGGATACGGCTGTTTCAAGCTGTTTGGCACGAAAGCCCCTTTTCCGTCACGAAATCCCATTTTCGGCTGCGACATAACCGGGCAACTGTGCTATAATCAGGATGAAAGAGTTTATAAAGGAGGTTGGAAGCTATAACAATGGCTTCTTGGTACAGCATGAGATTTGCGATCGTCGATGACCTTGGTACGGAGCGCACGCTGCTGAAGGAGCGCTTGGCACGGCAGCTGCGCCAGCGCGGTACAGAAGCAGAGCTTTTAGAATTTGACAGCGGAGAAGCTTTTCTGGCGGCAGAAGAAGAGCAGCGCTTTACCGCCGCATTTTTGGATATTTACATGGATGGTTTAAGCGGCATGGACACGGCAAAGGAACTTCGGAAAACAGACGCAGACTGTCTTCTGGTTTTTACCACCACCTCGACAGACCATGCACTCGAGGGGTTTCAGGTACGGGCATTTCATTATTTGGTCAAGCCCTTTTCAGAGGCCGAGTTGTCCGGTCTGTTGGATGAAATGCTCGCAAAACTCCCCCGCCCGGAGCCGGTTTTGACGGTGAAGGTGGATGGCAGCGACATCCATTTGCGCTATCGTGATATCATATCCGCCGAGCATTTCGCCCACATCATCAATATCCGCACCACTGCCGGCAAAACGCTTGCCATGCGCCAGAGTTTCAAGGCGTTCACAGAGCCGCTCAAAAAGGACCCGCGCTTTTTTGTTTGTGGCCGCGGTACGATCATCAATATGGAGAATGCTGCCGATTTTCAGGATGCCGCCTTCTGTATGACGGACGGCAGCCAGGTCTATGTCAGTCAGGAGCTTTTGAAAGCCGCCCGACAGGCGTTTATGGAATTTCTGCTGCAAAGGGGGCGTGTGGGTTGAAGGATGTTCTGCGCCCGATCCTGGAGCTTACCGTTGTGTTTCCCGGCCTGCTGCTCGCGTATTTTCCGGTGCGCTCCTATCTGAAGCAGTTTTCCGCAAAGCTTGCGGTATGGGAGGTGCCGCTGCTGTTCGGGCTTTGCCTTGGCGGCGGGCTGTTTTGCTATCATTTCGGTCTCTCGACCGCGTTCCCCTTGCTGCTCATAACGATTGTGACAATTTTCCTGTATCTCAAAACGCTGCGGCTCTCTCTCTGGAAATCCGGGACCATCGCGCTGGCGGTCTGCGCGGTATTTGCGTGCCTGAATAGCTTGTCCCGCGCCGTTGGTACGGCGATCACGATCCGGCTGCAGCTGCCGCCGGACAAGCCGTGGTTCTGTTTTAGCGCCTGCATTTTTTATAACGTGATCTGCTGGCTGACCGCTGCTGCAGCCTATTATCCCGCCACCCACGCAGTGCGCGCAATGGTGGAGGATGACAATTTCGCGCAGACGTGGTATGTGTTCTGGGTGCTTCCGATGGTGTTCATCCTGCTGAATCTTTTTATAACCCCGCGCTACCAGATAACGCTCCGTATAGGGCGGGTCTTGCAGGTCTACATCGTTATGAGCATCGCACTTTTGTTTTTGATGCTTTTCTTCAACGCAATCTTCCTTCTGATGGCGATCAGCATCAACCGGAATGTGAGATTGCAGCAGGAGAACCAGCTGCTTTCCATGCAGCAGCAGCGCTACGAAAGCCTGAAAGCTGCCATTGAGGAAGCACGGCAGGCGCGGCACGATCTGCGCCACCAGATGAATCAGCTCTCCGCGCTGGCTGAAGCGGGAGATTTGGACGGCCTGAAGGCTTATCTTGCAAAAACCGTCTCCCGGATTCCGGAGCTGGATATGAGCTTTTGCGAAAACCGGGCGGCGGACAGTGTTGTAGGCTATTACTGTGCCCTTGCAAAGCGTGAGGGGATCCCCTTCTGTGCCAAACTCGACTTACCACAGGTGCTTCCTGTGGACGAGATTGATCTGTGTCTGGTGCTGTCTAATCTTCTGGAAAACGCATTCGAGGCCAGCCTGCGCACCGCACCCGCCCGGCGCAGGATCAAACTGACAGCCTATCTGCATGGCAACAGTCTGGCACTGATTCAGGTTGAAAACACCTATGACGGAGTCATCCGCGAAAAAGGTGGCGTATTCCAGTCCTCCAAGCGAAAAGGAGATGGCATCGGACTTCAGTCCGTCCGTCACATCGCAGAAAAATCCGGCGGGGTGAATACGGTTACCTATCAGGACGGCCTGTTCTGTGTAAAGGTCATGCTCTGCGGGTAATTACGCCCTGCCTTTCCAAAACGGTACGACCACAGATTTCAACATTCTCGCCTCCGGCAATCTCCGAACAAACTGTATCCATCCAAAACGATTTGCGCAAGAGGCGGAAAGCCTGCGAAACGGCGCGAAGCTTTGACGGATGAACAGACTGCCATTTTGCTGGATTCACTATGTTGTAACAGACGGTAAGGAAGGTATGTCTGGAGCGAGCAAATTATTTTATCAGACGTACGATCTATACAAGAACAACCCGGAGAACTTCCAAAAAATCTGTAACCACTTTTACGACAAGTATCGGTGATATGGAAAAGTGTTTTTTGCAGGGTTTGATCATTCGTCAGATTCCATGTGCCGCATACGTTCCATCAGACGCAGATGTTCCAGAAAGCTTTTCTCTTTGAGGATGGCGATGCCTTGTTCCTCGTCCCCAAGGATCAGCAGATTATCCCCCGGTTGTATGTCAAATATCTTCCGTGCATTTGCGGGGATGACGATCTGCCCTTTATCTCCCACTTTTACCATGCCGAAAACGTGTTTTCCTTTGGGTGGCACTTCCAACCCTAAGTTTTCCCGGTCGGTTTTCTCGTAGTTCACGAGGTCACCCATAGAAACACCGAAAATATCTGCCAGTCGCTTGCAGCGTTCAATGTCCGGCAGAGATTCTCCGGTCTCGTATTTTGATAAAGTCTGGCGTGTCACGCCGATTTTTTCCGCCAGTTCATCCTGTGAATAACCGTGGATCTTACGAAGTGAGATCAAATTGTCCTTAAACACGTTTTTTCTCCTTTCCGACTCCAAGGACGCACCAGCGCAGAATGGGTATCCGGCTGATGAGTTCATCCAGCAGAAATGCGCCGATAAAGGCTCCGATGCCCACCAGCAGATAGACCAGCATTTCCGGCGTGTTGGGGGCGTGTTCGTGCAGTTCATACGAGATCACAGCAATGGGCAGATAATGAAAAATGTACAATCCCCATGACTTCTTCACCATCCAGTGTGTGAATGCGGTTGAGGTGTCGGCATAATTTCTCATCGTTGTGAGGATACCGAGGATCGAGATCCAGCAGTAAACGCAGGCATGGATGTTGTTCAGAACCGGTGCAATGGCGTAATTTTCACCAAAATAGCGCAGGGCGTACGAGATGCCAAGCACAGCCGAGGCCAAGTCAAACATCCACCACCACCTACACAGCGGTTCCATTACTTCCTCGTGGGAAAACAGAAAATAGCCAGCAAAGAAGCAGAATCCATAGATGCCGAACCGATAAACGGTGACGACCGGGGTGTTCAATACCTGTGCCGATCCATAAACAATGATCGTCAACATCAGGATGCTCCAGACCGGTGCTTTGGAACAGAAGTTCCAGAGCCGGTCTTTTTCGATTTTCCGAACTATCAGCAAAAGCATGGAGAGCAACCAGAGCATCTGGATGTACCACAGAGGCCCTACGCCGGACAGCACAGTGATCAAATATAATATAGGCATCGGAATGCCGACAACGTTCAGTCCGCCGCCAATTTTCAGGTTATAGATGCCAAGAAGCCACTGGAACACGAACAAGCCAATCGTGGACGGAACCAGCAGCTTGCGGGTTTTATCTTTCAGAAATTGTTTTGTAGTGTGGCTTTGCAGATAGTACCGTGCGCTCATCCCCGACACAACAAACAGCAATGCCATGAACCAAGGGTAGACCAGATATTGAAAGCAATCCTGTAACTGACGCTCCCGGAAGGGGCCAATCACACCAAAAGGCTGCACACCATTGAACATATAGACCACATGGTAGATCACCACCAAAACCACCGTCATCCATCGAATATTATCCAGATACAGCTTTCTTGCAGGGGTCATGACATTCCCACCTTTGCAATGATTTTTAACACAGTATAGCACAAAGTCTTTTTCTTTGCGACCAACTTTCCTTGGCAAAACGATACGGTTCTTGTTAAGAATCGTTGCGATTCATCTGAATCTGCAAACAAAACGAAAGACCGCGCCGTAAACGGAACACAGCTTACGCAATGCCGTCGCATATACAACGGCGACTTTTGCGTTGCAAAAAGCTTGTTGGGGGGGATTGCCCCAAACCCCTTTGTTCTGCATTTTCCAATGCAGGCCGCACCTCCCTGCAGGATGCTTTTGAGGGTGTCAATCCGTACATCCTAAAACAAAAGCCGCCCGAAGGCGGCAGGATACATCACGGAAGCAAATATGAACGCGGCTCAGGGCCATCAGAACAGATCCAGCATGTTGTCCAGATAAATTTCTTCCCGGACGCGCAGCTGATACTCAGTCTTTGTCATGTAGTAAAGCAGAAATTCCAGTATCAACGCGCTGCCCAGTCCCCGCCCCTCGATCTTGAAGTTGGAAAAGCCGGCGGGCAGATAAACTTTGCGGATATCCCCGGCCCCGATGAAGCCGGGGTTTTCCATTGCCTTTGAAAAACGATAGCCCTGCTGTGCGCCCGGCGCTGTGCAGCGGTGGTCCGGGCAGTCCTCGCCCAGATTTTTGCGGCTGACATTCTCGTAGCAGTGCTTTCTGTCCCGGCAGCCGTACCAGCAGCATTCGTTGCACAGAAATTCCACCTTGTCCTTCTGATCCTGCGGCAGGGTATCCAGCTCTGCAAACGACTTGTTCAGGCGGAAATCCGGCACAACATAGCGGAACTCTTCCCGTTCCGTCTCTCTGCGGAGCTGTTGAAAATCTGTAAGGACCTTTGTTGTGGAGGACACGAAATAAAGGCCCGGATACTGCCTTTTCAGGTAGTCCAGCAGCAGGTCCGAATGGACAATGACACCATTCTGCACACGGTTTTCTTTTTCAAACAGCGCACAGAGGGCATTGCATTTCCGGTCTGCAAGGTGCTCTTTCCGGAGCAGCGAATTGCTGAAGGTGAGCCGGGCCGATATGCCATATTCCTGCATCAGTGCAAGCACCCGGTGCGGCTGTGCATCGCCAAAGCCAGTGCGGCCCCCGCCCCAGATGCAGTCGGCCGGTGCACCGTAGACCGAACCGATCTCGCACCAGTCGTAAAAATATTTCCTGTGTTCACGGAACAGCGGCAGAAACACACGGTACAGTTCATAAAATTCAAACAGTCCCGGAAGATGATAATATGCCGTGCCGCGTTCGTGCTGTGCCATTGCCGTGTGTGTTCCTCATTTCTGTAAGTTTCAGCTTCCCTGCAGCAGCTTTTGCGCTGCACCCGGAGATCTTTTTGCCAGTATAGCACAGTCCTGCCGGGAAAGAAATCATCTTCCTCTTGACCTTGAGCGCACTCCAAGTTTTATCATGTGCATGCTGGTGATCTTATCTCTCCCATTATATTCCTTTCTCTGCGAAAGAACAAGAAGTATCTTCATGTCTGACATGAAAAAACAGATTTTTGATCTTCCTTACCACTCCTGAAAGAACGAGACGAGCTTTGCCCAGTTTTCGCGCCTTGCTTTACAGCACAGCGCCTGTTCTGTCAAGAGATGAAACGTTTTTCGTGCATTGCGAAAAATGTTTCGGTTCACATGCTCTGCGGCTCGATCTTCACCGTTCTGCCGCCCAGGTTTTCGTAAATGCGGTGGGAGACTGAGATCACCGTGCGGCCTGCAGAGGCGCGGCGCAGTGCTTCCAGCACACGGGCTTCCGTTTCAGCGTCCAGATTTGCCGTGACCTCGTCCAGCAAAAGCACAGCCGGGTCCGCCGCCGCAGCGCGGGCAATGGACAGCAGCTGCCACTCGCCCTGCGAAAACATGCCATCGCTGCAAACGGTGTCGCAGCCTTCCGGCAGGGCCTGAATGGCTTCGTCAATGCCTGCAAGCTTTGCCGCATTCCATGCCATCTCTGCAGTGATCTGCGGATCGCCCAGCGTGATCTGCTCCAGCACGGTGCCCGGCACACGGGAGAATTGCTGCTCCACGCAGCCGATGCAGGTGCGGCGCTCGCGGTCGGTGATGCGTGCCACATCCACGCCGCCAATGGTAACAGAGCCCGCCTGCGGCTGGTACAGGCCCAGCAGAAGCTTGAACACCGTGCTCTTGCCCGCGCCTGTCCGGCCGATGAGGGTGATCTGCTCGCCCTGTTTGACCGTCATGGAGAGATCGTGCAGGACTTCTTTTTCGCCGTAGCCGAAGGTCACATGGGAGAGCTCCACATCCCCCCGCGCGGCGCTGGGCTGCGCGGCGGGGGCAGTGCGCTCCGGCTGGCCGAGGAAGGCATCGATCCGCTCAACGCCCGCCATGGCCGACTGGATGGTCTGGATCTCCATGCCAAGGCTTTCAATGGGAGCAAAAATGCGGGAAATGTAGTTGATGATCGCCACCGAGGTACCCACCGACATCCCAAAGAATGTAAGCACCATGGCATTGCCGGAAGCGGAAAGCAGCATCACGATGCCTGCCACCACCGCGTTCAGCGCCAGCACCACCGGCGAATAGATGGCATCGTAAAAATTGGTGCGCTCCATAGCGGCGTAGCTCTCGCCGATGCAGCGGTCATAGCGGCGTTCCCTATAGCTTTCCAGCCCCAGTGCCCGGATGGTGCGGATGTTGTGCAGCGTCTCCGGCACCTGACCGGAGACAGCCGCAACGGCACGGCGGTTATCCAGTTGTGCGGCCAGCATCCGCTTTTGCACATGGCGGGTGAACACCGCAAACAGCGGCAGCACCAGCAGCAGCACCAGCGCAATGCCGGTGTTTTTTACCGCGATGACCGCCATGATGGAAATGATGCGGCAGGCAT
>ENA-OPXH01002515-OPXH01002515.1-human-gut-metagenome-genome-assembly--contig:-NODE-2515-length-10028-cov-2.225910_pt1 | contig 10028 bp, 8 predicted proteins | sample MGYA00241521_ERZ502034 | MGnify/ENA primary metagenome ERZ502034 (study PRJEB25962, sample SAMEA2042103) | human gut metagenome | biome: human gut; feature: human-associated habitat; material: faeces... | reverse complement strand
TGTAGAAAACAGGAAAGAATAGGAGTTTTCCGCATATACTGGAAAAAGGAAACGAATCAGATGTGGGAGACAAACTATGAAACTTTTTCAACCGATACAAGGTTCAATTGAAAGCAAAGAAACGCAGGAGAATCTGATCGATCGTGGTCAGCTGCAGGTAAATGTTACATCTTCTGTGAATGCATTTCCAGTAAAAGAAGCACGGATTTCCATCTCTTATACAGGAATTCCGGAAAGTATATTAGAGCAGGTAGTCACGGATTCTTCCGGTCAGACAGAACTGGTTGAACTGAATGCACCACCGGAAGAATGGAGTCTGGATGAGAACGAAGAACGTCAACCATATTCAGAATATACATTGAATATTGAAGCAGAAGGATTTGAGTCGATCAGTGTTTCGGGAACAGAGATCCTGGCAAACACAAAGGCAATCCAGAATATACGCATGAAACAAAAGGATCAGAGCAGGGAAGAAGAGCAGGTATTCGTCATCCCTGCTCATACTTTATATGGAAATTATCCTCCGAAGATTGCAGAGGAAGAGATTAAGCCGGTAAATGAAACAGGAGAAATTGTCTTGAGCCGTGTGGTTGTACCGGAATATATTATCGTACATGATGGATCTCCGCGGGATTCTACAGCACAGAATTATTATGTGAAGTACAAAGATTATATAAAAAATAGTAATAAGTTTTATAAAGATATAAATGGTGTTAAAGCTTCTTTAAAAGTTAAAGGAAATAAAGTGATTTATACAGTTGATATTCAATACGATAGTGATTATATGAAGGATTTAGTAGAAGCAGGACTTGTAAGTACTAATGGAAGTTATAAGGATATAGAGTATATCTCTTTACAAGATACATTAAAAAATCAAGAAAATGCTGGTTTAACGTGTAAAGAAAAATAAAGGCTCATGCCTTTATTTTTCTAGGAAATCAACTCTTATTAAGATAACTTATATCTATTTAGGGGAGGAAAATAGAGGGAATATATAAGTTATCTGTTTATATTATGTACAATTGTTTAAATTATATACAGGAGGAATTAAATTTTGAAAATTAGAGATATAGAAATCAAAAATCCCGTAATTATGGCACCAATGGCTGGTATTACTAATATGGCTTTCCGTAAAATTGTGAAAGAATTTGGGGCAGGTCTTGTTTATTCTGAAATGGTCAGTGATAAAGCAATTTGTTATGGAAACCAAAAAACAATTGAAATGTTACAAGTAGATGAAGGAGAACATCCTGTAAGTATTCAATTATTTGGTGGTGAAGTAGAAAGTATGGTACAAGCGGCAAAATTTATTGATCAACATTCTAATTGTGACATTATTGATATAAACTGTGGATGTCCTGTTAATAAGGTTTTAAAGGCAAATGCGGGAAGTAAACTTCTTCAAAATCCTCAATTAATTTATGATATTGTCAGTAATATTGTCAAAAACGTAAGTAAACCAGTAACTGTTAAAATTAGAAGTGGTTTTGATAAGGAACATATTAATGCGGTAGAAGTAGCTAAATTAATTGAAAAAGCAGGGGCTAGTGCCATTGCTGTTCATGGTAGAACACGTTCACAAATGTATGAAGGTCATGCTGATTGGTCAATTATTAAAGAGGTTAAAGAAGCAGTTAGTATTCCTGTTATTGGAAATGGTGATATTAGAAGTGTAGAAGATGCTAGAAGAATGCTTGAAGAAACAGGCTGTGATGCAATTATGATTGGTCGTGCAGCACTTGGAAATCCATGGCTTATTAAACAAGTTGTAGAAAGTTTAGAACATGGAACAGATATACCTGAACCAACTTATAAAGAAAAAATAGCATGGTGTTTAACACATGCTAAAAGGTTGATGACGATTGAACCTGAAAGAATTGCTATGTCACAAATGAGAGGACATGCTCCTTGGTATATCAAAGGTTTAAAAAATTCGTCTGCTGTTAAAAATGAACTTTCAAAAGTAAATACGTATGAAGAATTAGAAAAAATTCTTAAAGATTATGAACAATTTTTAGATACATTATAAAAAGCAACTTAGTAGAGTAGCAAGAGCTTTTTATGAACAAATAAAAAAAGATAATCAAAAAAAAATTATAAAAGAATCTTCCGATAACGAAAATAATATACCTAATAAAGAAATAAGCTGGGAAGATATCTTTTTTCCACAAAAGGAAATATCTTCTATTCCACCTACAAAAAAAGAAGATAAGAAAAAAAATATAACACCTCCACCTATACCAATCAAAGAGAAAAAGATTCCTAATTTTCAACTTCCCGTCGATAATAATGAAATTGAAAATGAAAAATGGTTCAGTAATTCAGAAGACTTACGTAGAGCTATAATTAATAATGAGATTCTATCTCGTAAATTCAATATTTAAATCTAACATAAAATTCAGACTGATGAAAATAATAATATGAATTATTTTTTCTATTTTCGTCCGACATATATAATTCTCACATTATAAATAGATCAGTCTAACACCGTTATAAAAACATTAAAAATATGTCATTAAAATTTATTACAGCAGAAGAAGCAGCTTCTTATATCGAAAATGATGAAAATGTAGGTTTTGGTGGATTTACCGCTGCAGGTACACCTAAAGTTGTATCAGTTGCTATTGCAAAAAAAGCCGAGAAAGAACATGCTGCAGGTAGACCTTTTAAAATAGGCGTATTTACTGGTGCATCAACAAGCGACAATGTTGATGGAGTGTTATCGAGAGCAAAAGCTATTAAAACAAGAACGCCTTATCAATCAACAAAAGACTCTCGTACAGCTATTAATAATAATGAAATCGACTATTTTGATATACATCTATCCCATTTGGCTCAAAATTTAAGATACGGTTTTTATGGAAAAATAAATACTGCTATAATTGAAGCTGTCGATGTAACAGAAAATGGAGAAATTACTTTAGGTATTGGAGTCGGCGCAGCTCCTACTTATTGCAATATGGCTGATAAAATCATTATAGAATTAAATCGTCATTTGCCTCAAAATTTATATGGATTTCATGATATATATGAACCTATAAATCCTCCATACAGAAAAGAAATTCCCATTTATAAACCAAGTGACAGAATAGGTTCTCCTGTTATAAAAGTAGATCCTCATAAAATTATCGGTATAGTAGAAACTAATTTACCAGACAATGTAAAAGAATTTGCTCCAGTAGATGAAGTAACAACTCGTATCGGAGATAATGTTTGTAACTTTTTAGTTTCTCAATTAAAAAAAGGTCTTATTCCAAAAGAATTTCTTCCACTACAGTCTGGAGTAGGAAATATAGCAAATGCTGTATTAAGTGGATTGGGTAACAGTCCTGACGTACCTGTATTTGAAATGTACACCGAAGTAGTACAAGATGCTGTTATCAAATTAATGAAAGAAGGAAAATGTCGTTTTGCCAGCGGTTGTTCTCTTACAATCAGTAATACTGTAGAAGAAGAAGTATTTTCTAACCTTGACTTCTTTAGAAATAAATTGGTACTTCGCCCTGGAGAAATAAGTAATAATCCCGAGATAGTTCGTCGTTTAGGTATCATCACTATAAATACAGCATTAGAAGCTGATATATTCGGAAATGTAAATAGTACACATGTAGTAGGAACCAAAATGATGAATGGTATAGGAGGTTCTGGAGATTTTACTCGAAATTCTTATATTTCTATATTTACGTGTCCTTCTGTAGCAAAAGGAGGTAATATCAGTGCCATTGTACCTATGGTTTCACATCTTGATCATAGCGAACATTCTGTGGACATTTTAATAACAGAGCAAGGTGTGGCCGACTTAAGAGGAAAATCTCCAATACAAAGAGCTAAAGAAATTATAGAAAACTGTGCAAATCCTGCTTATAAACAACTATTATGGGATTATTTAAACATGACCAAAAATGTACATACTCCCCACAATCTAAAAGCATGTTTTGGATTTCATCTAGAATTTATTAAATCAGGAAATATGGCTCTAACTAATTGGGCCGATTACAAATGATAAAATTATATTCTTTGCATTATTTACCTCTATTAATTTCTATAATAGAGGTAAATAATAATTTTATAAATATCTTTCTAAACTGACACTGTAACATTGTACCCTAAAATCCTTACCTTATCAGCTATTTCTTCTAACTCATCTTTAGACAATTTTTCCAAATTCTTTTCAGGAGTTTCTCTATCTATAGCATATATCATTATCTGACGGGGCTTTATTTCTTGTATAGCTTTTATCCAACCTTCAACTTCTTTCTCAGTAGTATTATCTATTATATGACCATTATGTATTCCCCTGACAAATAATGTTTGTATAATAAGATTTCCATTAAATTTTTTCAAATTATTTATCAACTTATCAACAGTAAAATTTTTATTGTTAGGAACATTTAATAATGCTATGGTTTCGGGAATAACAGAATCCAATTTTAATATATTATTATCTACTTTATTCAGAGCGTCAAATACAGACACTTTATCAATACATGTAGCATTTGATAGGACACTCACTTTTGCTTTAGGAAACCATTTATTCCTTAACAATAATGTATTATTTATTATATCTAAAAATTGAGGATGCAAAGTAGGTTCTCCATTACCTGCAAATGTAATAACATCTAACTCTTCTTTGTTATGAAACATTTCACTTAACTTGTTGTCCAACGATTTATAAACTTGTTCAGCCGTAGGTAAACCATGGCCTTTACCTTGAGAATTATATCCACATTCACAATAAATACAATCAAAGGAACACACTTTACCATCTATTGGTAATAAATTAACACCTAAAGAAATTCCTAACCGACGACTATGAACCGGTCCAAAAATTATACTTCCAAACAATTTTGTAGACATATCCTTATAATATTTTATATACAAAAATAACGATTGAAAATCATATCTATCTATAATTAAATAAATAGTTGTTGATAATTATATTAAATATTTCAAATTCAAATATTTAAAAATATAAATAGACAAATAATAAACAAACTATAAATAACTTATCAACAATAAACCATTTTATATATGTTAATAATAATAATTAACATATAATATACTGATAAATAGTATATTAAAATATTTATTATTATATATATTAACAACTTATATACAAGTTATACACAAGATAGAATTATAAATAAATAATGTAAAATAAGTATGATATATAACTAATAAAACTAATTTTGTAACGAATGAAAAAATTATTCATCATACTATGTACCTCATTGGTTTTTTATATATCAAATATATATAAAACCTCAGCTCAAACCCAGTTTTCAGCATTTACTGGTTCATATCACGCTATACTCCAAAATGGAGATACCGTATTGGTAATACAAATGAAAACAGTATATTGTTTTCCACCCATGAAATTCAAAAATAAAAAAGAGGAAAGATATTACTGGAAATTAGTACGTGATGTAAAAAAAACTTTACCCTATGCCAAGCTGGTAAAAGCTGCATTATTAGAAACTTATGAATATATAGAAACTTTACCTGATGATAAAGCCAAAAATGCACATTTGAGAAGAATGGAAAAAGAGCTTTTCAAAGAATATAAACCCGTTCTTAAAAAAATGACTTACAGTCAAGGAAAACTCCTAATAAGACTTATAGACAGAGAATGTAATCAATCTTCTTATAATCTTATAAAAGCTTTTTTAGGTAATTTTAGAGCAGGTTTATGGCAAACATTTGGAAGTATGTTTGGAGTCAGTTTGAAGTCTGAATGGGAACCTGAAGGAAAAGATGCCATGTTAGAAAGAATAGTTCTTTTAGTTGAATCTGGCGCACTATAAAATATAAAACTAATAATAAAGCTTTTTAAAGAAATCCCAGATAACTAGACCTGCAGTGACAGAAACATTTAAAGAATGTTTTGTTCCAAATTGAGGAATCTCTATGCTTTGATCACATTTATCAACAACTTTCTGCTGCACGCCTTTAACTTCATTACCTAGTACAACTGCATACTTATTATTTTTATCCAACTGTATATTCTGTAAGGCTACGCTATTTTCAACTTGTTCAATAGCAAACACTATATAACCTTTCTCATGTAAATAATCGATTGCAGTATTTGTATCTTCATAATACATCCATGATACACTATCTTCAGCTCCCAATGCAGTCTTATGTATTTCTTGGTGTGGCGGTGTCGCTGTAATCCCACATAAAAAAATATTTTCTATCAAAAAAGCATCTCCCGTTCTAAAAACAGAACCTACATTATTTAAACTCCTCACATTATCAAGAACTACAACAAGAGAAATTTTATCTGCTCTTCTAAATTCTTCTTGAGATAGTCTATTTAAATCAATTATACTTTTCTTCTCCATTTTTTCTTTAAATACAAAATACAAAAATAAGAAATACTTTCTACAGATTACTATTAATAAACTGTTAATAGCTTTTGATAACTTGTAGAAAACTTGAAATAAAAAAATGAGTATATATAATTCTTATTCCAAAAATAAAAGTATATCTCTATCTATATTTAAAATCAAAAGAAAAATACAAAAAGTTTTCTTTATAGTTATAAACGTCAAAAATAACAGTTATCAATAATCTTTATATAAGAAAGTTTTTAACTTTGCAAATTATAAACAATATGTGAATAAATAACGTAATCTATTCATAATAAGGTCAAATTATAGTTTATATAATATTAATAATAGAATATCTAATATTAATAACTTAATATACAATAGTTATTAGGAAATAGATATAAATACTATTAACAGTATATTATTATCATCATTTTTATTTTTAAAATTAAAAAGAAATAAAGAATATAATATATGAATAATGTGGATATCTCTAAAGGTTATATAGATATTCCTGTTGGTGGGGATATAGATTTAAAATCTGAAATAAATCGCTTAAGAAAAGAAAAAAATGCTATTATATTGGCTCACTACTATCAGAGTGGAGATATACAAGACATAGCTGATTTTGTGGGAGACAGTTTAGCCTTAGCTCAATGGGCTTCGAAGACAGACGCTTCAATTATAGTTTTATGTGGTGTACATTTTATGGGGGAGACAGCTAAAATATTGTGTCCCGATAAAAAAGTATTAGTTCCTGATTTAAATGCCGGGTGTTCTTTAGCTGACAGTTGTCCTGCTGATGATTTTAAGAAATTTGTTAGAAATAATCCAGGTTATACGGTTATTTCATATGTCAATACTTCTGCAGCCGTAAAAGCTGTAACTGATGTTGTGGTGACGTCAACTAATGCCCGTCAAATTGTTGAGAGTTTTCCTACTGAAGAGAAAATTATATTTGGACCTGACCGTAACTTAGGTAATTATATAAATAGTATTACAGGGCGCAATATGAAGCTCTGGGACGGAGCTTGTCATGTGCATGAAGAGTTTTCTTTAGAGAAAATATTAGATTTGAAAAAGCAGTATCCTGATGCTTTGATTTTAGCTCATCCTGAATGTAAAAAAGTTATATTGATGTTAGCTGATAAGATAGGTTCCACTGCTGCTTTATTGAAATATGCTACTGAATCATCCGCTAAAAAATTTATTGTGGCAACTGAATCAGGAATACTTCATGAAATGAAAAAAAGTAATCCAGATAAGACATTTATTCCAGCTCCACCTAATGATAGTACTTGTGCTTGTAATGAATGTAATTTTATGCGTTTGAATACAATGAAGAAGTTATATTTAACTTTGAAATACGAACTACCCGAAATAAAAGTAGATAAAGATATTGCTGATAGAGCTGTTCTTCCTATCAAGAAAATGTTAGATATATCTTCTAAATTAGGTTTATGAAAAAGAAAGGGACTGTCTAATCTGTCCCTTTCTCTAAATTATCTAACTCTCCACTGAAAGATATAGATTGTTTATTTCGAGATTGAACATGGATATATACATCCCCCGATAAGAAAATATCTATAAGAAATTCGTATTTATCCTCCTTGTTGTTGGCTGAAAACGATATAGTATATTTATTTTTCTTTTTGTTAATAGACTGTTTATAATTTGTATATTTTCCATTAGTCTTTATACCTCCTTCACCTCCACCATAAGGGGCAGAATAAGCCCTACCATAATAAGGTAGATATACAGAGACAGAATCATTATACATTTTGATATAATAATTGGATGTAAGATGTATGTAAGGCCCTTTTAATGGTAATGCAGATGAGACGTTTATTATATATTCTTTATTGTTTATTAATGTAATTATATTTTTTTCTTTATCTATGTCTTTATTTTGGGCAACTGATAGTGATATGGAGCAAATAATGAGACATGTAACAAAAAAAATGTGAGAGACAAATTTTTTCATAACCTCTATACTTTATGTTTTTATGCAAATATAAAAATTTTTGTATAGATTGATAACATGTTAAACTATTTTATATTAATTAGTTAACGACCATTATTTTAGTTACAACACCTTCTTTTCCTTCTTCATTGGAAGCGTAAACCAAATATATGCCGGTTTTTACTCTGTCACCGTTTTTATTTCTACCGTTCCATAATATTTGCCCACCATGAGAATAATTTTGATAAATTTGGTTTCCTGAGATATCTGTAATTTTAACTAAGGAATTTTCTTGTAATCCGGTAATAGTAATCCATCCTTCAAAATCAGGTCGTACAGGGTTAGGAAATGCATACACGTTGGAAAAATCATTTTTGCCTTCACCTGAGTCCCATCTGAAAGCTGCTAATCCATTTTCTGTACCGAAATATACTTCTCCTGTTTCTGGATTGATAACAATATTAAAGACCATATTAGAAGGCAATGGACTGTTTTGTGTAGTAAAATGATGTATAGTTTCCAATCCATCTTCACTTACTAAATATACTCCAGACTCTTTAGTTCCTATCCATTTTCTATTAGCGCCATCAATAGTAATACATAATATTGATTCATCGCTTAGTAGTAAGTCCGCATCGTTTGTTCCATCATTACGAGGAATTTTGACTCGGGTACATTTAAAATTTGAATTATTGAAATTGTCTGGGTTCGTTAATATAATAGGACCCTGATCTGTTCCAATCCATAATTGACCTTTTTTATCTTCTGTTATACAGAAAAATTGAGAAGCACTGATTTGTTTATCATCTTGGTCGATAAATGATGTAAATTTACGAGTTATATCGTCTGATAAATTATCTATTGTTTCGTTATCATTAAAAGCAAAAACCATGTTATTATATCGGTATGTAAAAAGAATCCATTTAGTTTTGGATTTTTCAGGTATTAATATTCTATCAAGATGTTGTTTATTCTTAAGTTCTGGATAGTCATAATTAACCCATTTGCCATCTCTTTTCATAACAAGTAAACCTGTATTTAAAGAATGATGAGTCATCCATAAATTTTTATCTTTATCGAATGTAAGTGCTGCTATTTTAGAGGCCCAATTATCTGCATTAGTTATAAAAGATACATTTTCGTTACCAAAATGAGCATCGAATTTATTATCTTTTACTCTGTATAAACCTTCAAGCCAAGAACCAAAATAGAGAATATTATCATTATCTGGGTCAACCACTATATTAGATAGAGCACAAAGTGGTATTTCAGGATGATAGAATGTAGGAAACTCGTTTGCTTTTATAAGACTCCAATGATTGTTTTCTAATATGGAAATATTGCTGCTTGTGAATTGATCAGTTCTATTGTATTCATTAATACCTGGATTATTGACATATAATTTGTTGTTATGAAAATATAAATTATAAGGTATCTTTATAGTAGAATTGTCAGTACAATTTATTTCTTTTGTTAGTGTGAGGATATCACCTTTCTTTTGAAAAAAACAGATACCTTTTGAAAAAAGGAAACATAAATTATTATTGTATATAGTGATATCTTTGATATCTTTATTTTTTAATGATTCGTATGTATTATAGTATAAATCTTCTGTTTTATTTAAATTTAAATCTTTGTTAGCATAAGTGTACATGTCATGATTGAAGAAAATAAAGTCTTCATTTAGTGTCTTTTTTATGTTTGAAAAATTTCCTATATATGAATAATTTTCG
>ENA-OPXH01002509-OPXH01002509.1-human-gut-metagenome-genome-assembly--contig:-NODE-2509-length-10051-cov-2.399660_pt1 | contig 10051 bp, 10 predicted proteins | sample MGYA00241521_ERZ502034 | MGnify/ENA primary metagenome ERZ502034 (study PRJEB25962, sample SAMEA2042103) | human gut metagenome | biome: human gut; feature: human-associated habitat; material: faeces... | reverse complement strand
TAATTCGATAATATCTCTTTGAATCACTTGATCGAGACTGCTGGTAATTTCATCACAAATAAGTAATTGGGGTTGTATAATCAATGCTCTAGCAATTGATATTCTTTGTAACTGTCCTCCACTTAATTCATGAGGATATTTTTCCAAACAAGCCTCATCCATACCTACTTGTTCTAATATCTTTTTAATAGCAGTCATCACTTCTTTTTTATTTAAATGATAAAAATAATGATAAGGTTCATAAAGAAACTTTTTGATTTTCATTCGTGGCGAAAAGCTTTCAATTGGATTTTGAAGAATAAGTTGTATATCTTTACGACTCTTTTTAAAATCAACTGTTTTTCCTTGATATAATAAAGAACCTGAAGAAGGTTTTTCAATACCTGAAACAAGTCTTGCAAGGGTACTTTTTCCACATCCACTAACACCAATAATACCAACAACTTCACCTTCATCAATGCTAAAATCAAGATGATTTAAAACAGTCTTATCGTATTTTTTTGTAAGATCTTTAGCTTCAAATAAACGCATTATTCTTTTCCTTTCATAATAGTGACTTTGTATAGGGATGCTTAGGAGCATTAAAAAGAGTCTCTACATTTCCTTTTTCTACATTCCATCTTTAATAACAACTATTTGATCTGCAATATAACGTGCTACTTGAATATTATGTGTTACAAACACAAAAGTTGTTTGTTTTTTTAGATTTAAAAGATAATCTAAAATTTGTTTTTGAATAACGACATCTAAACTGCTTGTCGGTTCATCAGCCAAAACAAGTGAAGGTTGTAAACATAATACTAAAGCAATCATCACTCTTTGAGCCATTCCTCCTGATAATTCAAAAGGATACTTGTTTAAAATAGTTTCTTCTAGCCCCATTTGTTTTAAATAATGAATAGCTATTTCTCTTGACTGTTTTTTAGAATATTTAAAATGAGTATGTAAACTTTCATAGAAATGCTCTTCAATATTTTGATAATCATCAAAATAAGTTAAAGGATTTTGAAAAATCATACCTATTTTTTTTCCTCTATAACAATCTAAATCCTTTTCTAATAAATTATCTTCTTCAAATAAAATTTTACCCTCTATAATTTTTGCATCATCACTTAACAATCCCATTGTTGCTTTAAGTAATGTTGATTTCCCACTACCACTTTGACCGACAATAACTGTAATTTGATTTTTAGGAATCATTAAATTTATATGATGTAAAATTTCTTGTTCATTATAAGTCAATGTTAAATTTTGATAATTTAATATACTCATTTAAGATCAATATCCTTTGTAATCATATAATAATCAACCGGATGGCAAATAGCTCCTTTGACCTTAGAAGAAGTTACCGTATTTAAAGGAACATAAGAAACATAAATATTGGCCGCATCATCTAAAATCATTTCACTTGCTTGAATAGCAAGTTGTTGTCTTTGTTTTAAATCATAAGTTGTGGAAAATTGTTGAATCAAATTATCAAGATTTGAGTTTTTATAACGTCCTGTATTACTTGAACCCGTTGATAAATAACGTTGTTGAATAAAGATTTCTGGATCACCTGTAGGTGCACTTGAATCATTAGCCGAACATAAATCAAAAGTTCCTGCTGCTTTAATATCATTCACATTTTCAACTTGATTAAGTTTAATTTTAATACCAATCTTTTTTGCTTCACTTTGCATAGATTGCGCAATAATATTTGCATCTGCTGAACCATGATCCGCGCTTTCATAATAATTTAAAATGATTTCTTGTCCATCTTTTTCTCTGATACCATCATTATTCGTATCAACATAGCCCGCTTCATCTAAAAGACGATTGGCTTCTTTTAAATTAAGACTATAGCCATTAGAAACATCTCCATAAGGTAATGCACTTGAATAAAGACCAGTTGCTTCTTTTCCACCAATCAATTTAACAATACTTTTACGATTTACACTATAAGATAAAGCTTTTCTAATCGTTAAATCACTTAAAAATGTTGTTTCATTATTCATATAAATAACATTTGTACGTGGCCCTAAAACTTCTAAAACCTGATAATCTTTATTATTTCTAAATAATTTTAAACTTGAATAATCAATCGTATTCGCAAGATCAACTTCACCCGATTGTAACGCTAAAACACGTGCATCAGAATCTGCCACTTGACTAAAATGAACATGGTCAAGTTTTGCTTTACCATCGTAATATTTTTTATTTTTGCTTGTATCGATTGTTTTTTCTGAAACAAAATCATCCACCACAAAAGGACCGGTACAAAGAGGATGATTGGCAATATCTTCTTCACTTTGACTTGCATCATAAATAGTAAAGAGTGGTTCACAAAGATTATTTAAGATTGCCCCACTTGATTTATTTAAATAAAGATAAATATCTTGCCCCTTTGCTTCAACATGATTTAAATCAAAATAATCAATCGCTCTTGTATTTTTTTCAAAAGCTCTTTCTAAACATGATTTGACATTTTCTCCTGTTACTTTTTTACCATTTGAAAAAGTAATAGAATCTTTTAAAGTCAATTTCCAAGTTGTATCATCAATTTGTTCATAGGATTTTGCAAGACATGGTTCTACTTCATATTTTTCATTAAGTTTTAACAATGTTTCTCCTACCCCAATACGACTTAAAACCCAACCATCATAATTATTTGTCGGATCTAAAGATGTTGAAATCCAAAACATAGCTGCATTAAGTGTCTTACTTGATTCATTTTTGTTTGAATTAGAACATCCACATAAAGTTGTTAACATAAATAAACAAAGTAATAATTTTATTTTCTTCATAACTTCTCCTCATAATGTTTAGGATCTAAATAATCCCTTATATCTTCTGATAATAAATTAAAAATAAGCACACAAATAAATAAAACAAGTCCTGGAAAAAACATCATCCATGGAGCCACTTGCATAAATTGTTTACTTTCATAAAGCATCGCTCCCCATTCAGGTTGTGGTGGCTGACTAGCAAGTCCTAAAAAACTTAAACCTGCAAGTGAAATCATCATATTTCCAATATCTAAAAAGGCTGTTACAAGTATTTGTGATAAAATATTGGGTAATAAATAACGAATGATTCTTTGCAGTGTTGGTACGCCCGACATTTTAGCCATCACTAAATAATTCTTTTTCTTTTCCTGTTTAACAAGGGCAAGTGTCAATCTTGCATATTTTGTCCACCAAATAAGTGCTAAAGCAAATACTGTATTAAAGAGACCTGCCCCGACGATTCCTACTATTGCAATGGCAAAAATCGTATCAGGAAAAGCAAGTAATCCATTAATTATATTATTAAAAAAAGATTCAACTTTATCATTAGACAAGCCTGCAATTAAGCCAACAATCATTCCAATAAAAACAATTAAAAACAACATCAAAAAAGTCAAACCAAAAGAAGTTTTTGCACCACAAAGAATACGACTAAAAACATCTCTTCCTAATTTATCTGTACCAAAAATATGTAAGAAACTTGGTGGTTGTAAAGAGAAATCATAATTAACTTTTAAAGGATCATAAGGCGCTAAAAAAGAACCAAATAGAGCAATAAGTAATAATAAAACAGCAAGACCAATCTCAATTTTTAACTTTCTTTTCATTGAAACGCCTCCTTAATCGTGGATTTAATACTTGTTGAAAAATATCAACAAATAGATTAACAAAAACATAGATCAATGCCATATAAATTGCATAAGCTTGAATAATTGGATAATCACGATAACGAATAGCTTCTACAACCATGTTACCTAAACCTTGATATGAAAAAATCGTTTCAATAATTGCTGTTCCACCAAGTAAATGTCCAATAGAAAGACCTAATAAAGAAGAAAGTGTCGTAAAAACATGAGGTAAAACATGCTTTAATAAAATTTCTGATTGTTTCATTCCTCTTGCTTTGAGTCCAATAATATAATCTTGATTTAATTGTTCTAAAATAGCATTTTGAATCATTCTTGTATAAGAACAAATCAGCGGAAAACTTAAACAACAAACAGGTAAAACAAGACCTTTTAAACTACTTCCACTAATAACAGGAAACAATTGAATCTTTACTGAAAAAAGCAGAATTAAAAGAAGTGCTAACCAAAAATTAGGTAAAGATAAACCTAAAAAAGAGATATTTTTTAAAATAGAATTAATCAAACTATGACGATGAGTAGCACTATAAATTCCTAAAGGAATCGAAAAAGCTAAAACAACAACAAATGAAAATATCGCTAATTTTAAAGTATTTGGTAACTTTGATAACATTTGTTGATTCACATCTTGTCCATAATGATAAGAATAACCTAAATCACCATGAACAAAATCATTCAACCAGTCAACATAGCGAACAACAATATTTTTATCGAGACCCATTTCATGTCGTGTTTCATTTAAAACTTCCTCGCTAGGTGTAATTCCTTTAGATAAATAATACATTTCAGCACTATCACTTGGTGCCAAATCTGTCATAATAAAGGTAACAAGTGTCACCAAGAAAAGAACTGAAAATAATGATAAAATTCTTTTCATTGTTTAATCGCATGTATTAAGAATTGACGAATCAATTCTTTCCCTTCCTTTGTTTTTTCTTTTGAAAGTATTTCACTTTCAATTTGTTGAAAACCGATTTCTTTTAGAATTTCTATATCATATTGAGGTCGTAAAACATAAGATAACTTTAATTCTTTAGCAATATTATCAATAATAGAAACATCAATACCTTCCATATGTTGATGATCACTATGACCAGCTCTACTATAATCTTGATCTTGATAATGATAATAATGATTGCCATCAATATTTAAAAGATGTCCTTGTTTTTTTAAAACTCTAACCATCTCTTGATAGGCTTGTACAGGCTTTTCTAAATTCCATGTTACATTACGTGTGATAATCAAATCAAAAATTTCATCTTGAAAAGCTAAATCTTGAACATCCATCTTCTGAAACTCAACATTTGCCTTAAACTTGCGTGCATTGTTTCTAGCCTCTTCTAACATCTTATCACTATAATCAATGCCAATAACTTGGCATCCTAAATTTGTAAGCATAACAGAAAAAAATCCTGGGCCACACCCTAAATCTAACACTTTCATTCCTTTATTTATTTTTAGATAACGATTTATTAATTCTATCCATTTTTCTTGATCATGTAAAAGTTCTTCTTGGTTATCCAAAGAATAACCAAAAGAACGTTGATTCCAATAATCTGCAATTTTATTTAACTGACTTGTCATAAATTCTCCTTTATTTAACAAGATGATATATTTCCTGTAAAGAACAGTGATGTTTTAACGCTAATTTTTTAGCACTTTCATATTCTGGATAACATCTTTTTTCACCATCAATTTCTACTTCTTTTACTTGAAGTTTTCCAAGTGGTGTTTCGATTTCTTTAATTTGTCTTTTTAAAACAGTTCTTTGTTCCTTACGATAACGAATACCAATAGTTGTTGTTTGCGTAAAAATCACTTTTTGTAAGAGACCCATCTTTTCTTCATTACAAACGACCGTCAAGCGATAAGCTGGTCTATTTTTTTTCATAAAGATAGAAGTAAAGAAAACATCTAAAGCTCCTTGATCTAAAAGCTGTTCCATTACAAAACCAAGCATTTCTCCACTACAATCATCAATGTTGGTTTCCATGACTATAATTTCGTTTTTTTTTTAATTTCTCCAAGGGATACTTTTAAAACATTTGGAATTACCAAATCTTTTGTACCCGTTCCCCAACCTACTTTTTGAACATTCATAGCAGGCATTGTAGTAAATTCACTCGCAATTTCTGCGATGATTGCAGCACCTGTTGGTGTAACAAGTTCTGTATCTACATCAATTTGTCGAGTGATAGCATTACTTGCTGCAAAGATTTCAGATGTTGCAGGTACAGGGACAGAAATCATCCCATGTGCACATTCAATAAATCCATAACCATCATTAACGATACTACTATAAATAACATCCGGATTGATTTTACATAATAAAATCGCTGTTCCAATAATATCAACAATAGAGTCAATGGCTCCTACTTCATGAAAATGAACATTTTCTAAAGTTTCATTATGGACTTTGCTTTCAGCTTTGGCAACTCTTAAAAAGATACGTTTAGCAAGATCTTTCGCTTTTTCATCAATTTCACTTTCATCAATAATTTTATTAACATCGAATAAATTACGATGTTCATGATGATGGTGATGAGCGTGTTCATGATGTAAGTGTTCATGCTCATGTTCATGATGATGTTCATGTTCTAAATGAACATCAACATAAGTTCCTGTAATCCCATTTTTCTTTTCTTTAGAAATATGAATATGATACCCATCCACATTTAATTTTTTTAATTCATTAACTAAATAATGAGGATCATCAATCAATTCAGATAACGCTCCTAAAGTCATATTTCCACTGATTCCACTACTACAATCAAAATATAATACTTTCACTATTTCTTTCCTCCTAAACAATTAATGGTATGGGCCATAAATCCTGCCCCAAATCCATTATCAATATTGACAACACTAACCCCACTCGCACAGCTATTAAGCATCGCAAGAAGAGCTGATAATCCATCAAAGTTAGCGCCATACCCAATAGATGTTGGTACAGCAATAACTGGTTTATCCACAAGTCCTCCAACAACGGAAGCAAGGGCCCCTTCCATTCCTGCACAAACAACTAAAACATTTGCCCTTTGAATAGTATCTAAACGATGAAACAAACGATGAATACCGGCAACACCCACATCACTGACGAGTTCAACTTCGTTACCTAAAAATTGAGCTGTAAGCATGGCTTCACGAGCAACTGGCAAGTCTGATGTTCCCGCACAAACAACAACAATTTTTCCTTTATTGATTTCTTTTTGATCTTCATCAATATAACAAATGTGCGATAAAGAATCATAAATCATTTGTGGAAATTCTTTTAAGATAGCTTCACTTTTTTCTTGGTCGACACGTGTAATTAAAATAGAATGGATATCATGGTCTAACATATTTTTTACAATCCCAATAATTTGTTCTTTGGTTTTACCAGCACCATAGATTACTTCATGATTTCCTGTTCTTTTTTTTCGATCATAATCAATCGTTGCATAATCTAAAGGCTGTTCAATCAGTTTTTGAGCTTGTTCAATTGTTAGTTCATTATTTTTAACCTTTTGTAGAATTTCTAATGTTTTCAATATCATAACCTCCACTTCTAATTCCTTCTAAATCAAGTGTTACAAATCTAAATCCAAGATTTTTAATATTTTGAATCAATTCTTTATTTTCAATGATTTTCATAAAATCTTGTGGTTCAACTTCAAGACGTGCCACATCACCATGTACTCTTAAACGTACATGAAGCATTCCTAAATCATGTAAATATTTTTCACCTGTTTCAACAAGTTTTAATTTTTCTAAAGTAAGCTCTGTATTGTAGTCAAAACGAGAAGCCAGACAGGCATTGGATGGTTTATTATAAGTAGTAATACCAAGCTGTTTAGAATAATCTCTAATTTCTTGTTTTGCTAAATTGTTGTTCGCTAAGGGCGAAATAATACCTAATTCTTCACAAGCTTTTAATCCTGGTCGATACACTTTTTCATCATCTTTATTTTTCCCATCTAAAACATAAGCAAAGTCATGTTCTTTAGCAACGGCAATAACTTTTGACATAATACTTCTTTTACAATGATAACAACGATCTTTATGATTAAAATGAAAAGCTTCTACGTCTAATGGATTGACTGATAAAACCACATGATTTGAATCTTTTAATTGTTCAAGAGCACCTTCAATGTCTTCTTTTGACATCATTGCTCCTCGACATAAAACAGGTAAAACATTTTCTTTTCCTAATGTTTCAAGAGCTACATGGAATAAAAAGTTGGAATCAACACCCCCACTATAAGCAATCGCAACTTTTCCATAATTTCTTAATTCTTCTTGTAATAATTCTAATTTATTCATATAAATCTCCCTAAACTCCTCTATGACTTCTACTTAAAGGCTTCATTTAACATTGAAAAAAGTTATATTTATTATTTTACTCAAAAAAATATCGTATACATAAGTAGTTTATAGTTTCAACTATAATCGATACTTCATGTATACGATATCCTCTATTTTTCTAATTTTTCAATCATAACAACAAGGTCATCAATATATTCAGATATTGATTTTGATGCAACACCTACGACTTGAGCACTGCATTTAGAAACAGGAATAAAATATTTACGCGCTTCACTTTCTCCAATAGCTTTTGCCATAGCTGGTGTAATTTCACCATACATTGAATTAGCAAAAGCAACTCCAATCGGACCAACAACAATAGAGGCATGTTTAACATTATAAACAACAGCATTTTCCCCCGTTGCAATAATATCAGCACCACCCTTTTTTAGCTGTGTTGTTGCCATACTATTGGTTCCAACACCAATGATGGTATATTCTGGATGTTTTTCTTTTAAAACTTGTATAATATTTTTTCCAATTCCGCCACCTTGTCCATCAATAACAACAATTTCCATTTTCCCTCCTGATATATAATAAACTTCTTGTTTATTTTCGATTTCGTATCTCTATATCTTATTCATGAAAATAATCAGTAATTTCTTGCATATGTTTACTCTGTTGAACATGAAATGGACATCATTTATCACAATGGTGACAAACAATACAATCACTTGCTTTTAAAACTAAATGATGATAATGATCTGTAGCAAGTTCATCTTTTAAACGAGCAAGATCATAATATTATTAATCAAGGTAGTGTCTAACCCTTTTGAACAAGGATGACAATGTTTATAATAAACAAATTGGTTACAATTTTCTAATATTGGAAATATTCTTAAAATTGAATAATCTTTTTCTACATCAGATACTTCTAAATAATGAAGAGTACGTGTTAAATCATCATTTCTAATTCCTGGCAAAACTGTTAAAATAGACAGTTTATCTAAAGCATACTGCATATATTGAGTTTCTGTCAAGGCTTAACGAAATGGTGACTCATCTTCTTCTCAAAGTTTTCCTCCACAAAAGGCTTTCATTACAGTAATACCTACGCCTTCTTTTTTTAAGACAACAATATAAATCCATACGTTCATCAATGGCGAAGTCTTCAAACTTCAAATCATAAGCCGAATCAATACTAAACATGTCAATATCTAAAACTTGATGAACAAGTTTTAGCGAATGTGATGATAAACCAATATAATGAATAATCGCTTTTTTTAATCTAATATATAATCTAAAGCACCCTAATAGGTTTTAAATTCGTTGCCCAACCATACTCTTCTGATGAGTATTCAACACCAAAATGAATTTGTAAGTAAATTTGATTACTTCTTGATTTACTTATTCTAAAGAACCTACCCCTAAACTAATAATATTTATTTCTTCACTTCTATGTAGCAATTTTCTATATTCCGTTATTTTTCAAAATGACCTGCAACATCTTTTAAATATTGAATAATTGATAAATGTTGTGGACATACACCTTCGCATTGACCACATTCAACACAGTCACTGGCTTTACCAAATGTTTTTGTTAAGTTGTTGTAGTATTCTCCTTGTGGTGTCCATCCTTTTTCTTCTACTTCTTGTAAATCTGCATTATATAATGAGAAGTATTTTGGAATGGCAATATTCATAGGACAACCATCAACACAATAAGCACATCCTGTACATGGGACAGTAATTGTTGAATTAATGGCAGTAACCGCTTTTTTAATTAAAGCATATTCTTCTTCATTTAATGGTTTAAAATCTTCCATATAACCTAAGTTATCTTCTAATTGTTCCATATTAGACATACCACTTAAAACCATCATAACGTTTTCTTGACTTGCTGCAAAACGAATAGCCCAAGAAGGAATTGACATATCCGGATGATATTCTTTAAACATCTTTTCAACTTCTTCTGGTACTTTCGCAAGTGTTCCACCTTTTACAGGTTCCATAACGATAACAGGTTTATGATGTTTTGTAGCTACTTCATAACATTTTCTTGATTGAACGCCAACACTGTCCCAATCAAGATAGTTGATTTGTAATTGTACAAATTCAAATTCTGGGTGTTCT
>ENA-OPXH01002502-OPXH01002502.1-human-gut-metagenome-genome-assembly--contig:-NODE-2502-length-10074-cov-2.380078_pt1 | contig 10074 bp, 9 predicted proteins | sample MGYA00241521_ERZ502034 | MGnify/ENA primary metagenome ERZ502034 (study PRJEB25962, sample SAMEA2042103) | human gut metagenome | biome: human gut; feature: human-associated habitat; material: faeces... | reverse complement strand
GTAACCTTCACTGTACCGGATGCTGGGCAGCTGAGTACGGTAATAAATTAAATCTTTCCTTTGATGAGCTTGACAGCATCGTAACACAGGGAAAAGAACTTGGTATTTATTTTTACATGATGACCGGTGGAGAGCCTCTGGTTCGTAAAGCAGACATCATCAAACTCTGTGAGAAACACAATGACTGTGCATTCCACTGCTATACAAATGGTACACTCGTAGATCAGAAACTCTGTGATGATATGAAACGTGTCGGCAACCTTTCCTTATCCATCAGCCTTGAGGGATTTGAAGATGCGAATGATTTCCGCCGTGGAGAGGGCGTATATGATAAAGTTCTTCATGCAATGGATCTTTTACATGAGAACGGATTGATTTTCGGAAACAGTGTATGCTATACTAGCAAAAACATGGATGCTGTTACATCTGACGAATTTTTTGATCTTCTGATCGAGCATGGAAGCCGTTTTGCATGGTATTTCCATCTGATGCCGGTAGGTATGAAAGCTGCTCCGGATCTGATGCCGACCAAAGAACAGCGTGAATATATCTATCACAGAATCCGTGAGGTTCGTGCGATGGAAGGTGGAAAAGAAATCTTTGTTATGGATTTCCAGAATGATGGTGAGTTCGTAGGCGGATGTATTGCAGGAGGAAGAAACTACTGCCATATCAACCCGAAGGGTGACGTGGAGCCATGTGTATTCATTCATTATTCCGGTGCAAATATCCGTGAAAAATCACTGTTAGAGTGTTTGAAACAGCCATTATTCATGGCATACAGAGATAACCAGCCATTCAACGACAACATGCTGCGCCCATGTCCGATGCTTGAGAATCCTGAGATCTTACAGCGTATGGTACATGAAACAGGTGCGCACTCCACAGATGTTGAGGAGGCAGAGCCGGTAGAACATTTATGTGGAAAATGTGAGGCATATGCATGTGAATGGAAAGAGACTGCAGACAGACTCTGGAAGGAGCATCCATACAAACAAAAAGGCTACACCAATTTCAAAAAGAAATAAGTTTTGTTCACAGTTGCAGTGTGAGCAGCAATAATAAGGGGCGATTGTTATCAGTAAAATACAAAAGCAGCTTTTAAAATGGGGACTGGTTCTGGCAGTCATTGGTATTATCGTGTATACTTTCCGTGATTCGGCAGGACCGATTTTAGAACAGCTTACGAAAACATCACCAGCCGTTGTCATTGGCATTTGTCTGATGGCAGCGGTATATCAGATCATAGAAGGCATTATCACGACCGTGCTCGCAAAGCAGTATCGGTCGTCTTTTGCATGTAAAAATGGTATTACGAATGCGTTTTTATGCTCTTTTTACCGGGTGGCGACACTGGGGAGCGGTTCCGGTGTCGCGGCGATCATTTATCTGGGGGAGCAGGGAATCGAATACGGCGGTGGATTTGGGCTGTATATGATACAGTATGCACTCCATAAAATGAGCATAGCGTTGTTTTCCGCGATTCTTTTTGTGATGAACTGGGAATTTATGAAAAGCTGGTTTGGAGATTACGCGGGACTTTTAGCAGGCGGATATGCGGTCACATTTGTGATCACCATCGGTCTGTTCCTGTTCTGCTGTTCAAAGAAATTCCACCGGCTGATCTTCCGGCTGCTGGATATCGTAAATCAAAAATTCCACGGAAGATTTGAAATAATGGAAGCGGAGATCAAAAGACAGTGCATGATGCTTGAGGATGCCTCGAAGCATTTACTGAAAAATAAAAAAGCAACCACAGGCGTGATCTTTCTTTGTCTGTTGAAATGCTGTTTCTGGTATGGAATCCCGTATCTTCTTTTTAAAGGCGTCCAGTTTCAGGGAAATCCGGCATTGACTCTGTCGCAGGTGCTTGCGATCACGTCACTGTCCGTTATGCTTGCGGCGGTGATTCCGTCTCCGGCGGGAATTGGCTCTACAGAGTTTGTGTTCACGACACTTTTTGCCGGAATCGTCGGCACGGGCATGGCGGGGTCAGCATCGCTTTTGTACCGCTTTGGCACATTTGTATTTCCATTTCTGGTGGGAACCGTTGTCGTGCTTATCAGGCATTTTAGAAGAAAAAAAATATCCGGTAACCGCATATGAAAAGATTAGTTGTAATCTCAAAGTAAATATAGTAATATGAATAAAGGCACAAAACAGATAGTATACTGTATTTAAAATTGAATTAGGGAGGAGTTTTATATGCCAGGAGTAATTGTAGCACTGATTATTTTAATTATCGTAGCACTGCTGATCGCAGTATCCTGTGTTAAGATCGTTCCGCAGGCAACTGCATGCGTGGTAGAACGTCTGGGAGGTTATCTTGCAACGTGGTCTGTAGGTATTCATTTCAAAGCACCGTTTATCGACCGTGTGGCAAAGAGAGTTGTATTAAAAGAGCAGGTGGTGGATTTCCCGCCACAGCCGGTTATCACAAAAGATAACGTAACGATGCAGATTGATACTGTCGTATATTTCCAGATCACAGATCCGAAACTTTATGCATATGGCGTGGAGAACCCGATCATGGCGATCGAGAACCTGACTGCAACCACACTGCGTAACATCATTGGTGATCTTGAACTTGATGAGACACTGACATCCAGAGAGACGATCAATACCAAGATGAGATCTTCTTTGGATGTTGCAACCGATCCTTGGGGAATCAAAGTCAACCGTGTTGAGTTAAAGAACATCATCCCGCCTGCAGCAATCCAGGATGCGATGGAGAAACAGATGAAGGCAGAGCGTGAGCGCCGTGAAGCAATTCTTCGTGCGGAAGGTGAGAAAAAGTCAACCGTCCTTGTTGCAGAAGGAAAGAAAGAATCAGCAATTCTTGATGCGGAGGCTGAAAAACAGGCAGCGATCTTACGCGCAGAGGCAAAGAAAGAGGCAACGATCCGCGAGGCAGAAGGTCAGGCAGAAGCTATTTTAAAGATTCAGCAGGCAAATGCAGACGGACTTCGCATGATCAAAGAAGCTGCACCGGATCAGAATGTGATCCAGTTAAAGAGCTTAGAGGCATTTGCAAAAGCAGCAGATGGAAAAGCAACCAAGATCATTATTCCATCTGAGATCCAGGGAATCGCAGGTCTTGCAAAATCCGTTACGGAAATTGCAGTAGATCATAAATAAAATCAGAAAAAATTTATCAGAACGGATGGTGCGCGTGGTGTACCATCCGTTGTGGCATAAAAAGAAAATATGCGCAGCCATGCAAAAGGAGAGAAAAGGACATGAACTTAAAAGGACGTAATTTTTTAAAACTAATGGATTTTACACCGGAAGAGATTACATACATGATCGACCTTGCGGCAGATCTGAAAGCGAAGAAAAAACAGGGCATCCCGCATGACAGCCTGACCGGAAAAAATATTGCACTTATCTTTGAAAAGACAAGCACCAGAACACGCTGCTCTTTTGAGGTGGCAGCACATGATCTCGGCATGCATGTTACTTACCTTGATCCGTCAGGTTCCCAGATCGGCAAAAAAGAGAGCATCCCGGATACCGCCCGCGTGTTAGGACGCATGTTTGATGGTATTGAATATCGTGGATATGGACAGGATATCGTCGAGGAGCTTGCAAAATATGCCGGTGTTCCGGTTTGGAACGGACTGACCAATGAATTTCATCCGACACAGATGCTTGCAGATATGCTGACGATCCGTGAGCATCTTGGCAGGTTAAATGGTGTCAGACTCGTATACATGGGCGATGCACGTTATAACATGGGTAATTCCCTGATGGTAACCTGTGCAAAACTCGGTATGGATTTTGTTGCATGTACGAGTAAAAAATACTTCCCGGATGCAAAACTGGTAGAGTATTGCGAAGGTGTTGCAAAAGAAACGGGCGCTTCTATTACCCTGACAGAGGATGTCAAAGAAGGAACAAAAGATGCAGATGTTATTTATACGGATGTCTGGGTATCCATGGGTGAGCCGGATGAATCACCGTCGTCACTCCACGATCTGATGCCATATCAGGTAAATAAAGAAGCTATGGCAAATGCAAAAGAGGGTGCCATTTTCATGCACTGTCTGCCGGCATTCCATGACTTAAAGACCAGGATCGGTAAGGAAGTTTATGAGAAATTCGGTTACAGTGAGTTGGAAGTAACGGATGAAGTATTTGAGAGCAGACAGTCTGTCGTATTTGATGAGGCAGAGAACCGTATGCATACGATCAAGGCAGTGATGCTTGCAACGCTCGGAGATTAGTGTGAAAATTTGTGCTGGCACACAAATGTAAGATGAGCAAAGAACAGTGTACCGGGTATGGATATTTTGGAGGAAACAGATGAGGACACAGCTACTAGCGGCATTAAAGGAAGCCGATGATTATATTTCCGGTCAGGAACTGTGTGAGCACTTTGGAGTATCGCGCACTGCAATCTGGAAAGCGGTGAAGCAGTTAAAAGAGGCTGGATATGTGATCGAGGCAGTGCAGAATAAAGGATACAAGATCGTGTCGACACCGGACTGCCTGAATACGGCAGAACTGGAAAGCATCCGGAAAACAAAGTGGGCAGGTCGTGAAATTTTTTATTTTGATACAATTGATTCCACAAACACAAAGGCAAAACAGCTTGCGGAGGAAGGACATCCGACTGGAACGCTGGTTGTTGCGGAAAAACAGGAAGCAGGCCGCGGCCGCCGTGGAAGAGGATTTGAATCACCGGCGGGTGTCGGGATATTTATGACTCTGGTGCTCAAACCGGATTTTGCACCGGATCGCGCTTCTATGCTGACGCTCATAGCAGCGCTTGCAGTATCGAAAGCCATCTCGGAGAAAACTGGACAGGAAGCAGGGATCAAATGGCCGAACGATATTGTGATGAACGGCAAAAAAGTTTGTGGAATCTTAACGGAGATGAGCGCACAGTTAGATTATATCAACCATGTTGTCATCGGTATCGGTATTAACGTCCAGAATGAGTCATTTCCAAAAGAAATTGAACAGGTGGCGACCTCGATTCTGATGGAGACCGGACAGCATGTGAACCGTGCAGAGCTGATCGAGGCAGTGTTAGAACAGTTTGAACGTTATTATGAAATATTTTTAGAAACCGAAGATTTAAGCGGTCTGGTCAAAGAATATAATGCACATCTGATCAATATGCAAAAACAGGTCAGGGTATTAGATCCCAAAGAACCTTATGAGGCAAAAGCAATGGGAATCACGCCGCATGGTGAGCTGATCGTGGATACCTGGGAAGGCAGAAAACTGGTATCCTCCGGCGAAGTTTCCGTGAGAGGAGTATACGGATATGTCTGAGAGAGAAGAAGTGGTGCTCTGCGGAGCGAGCGCTTACAATAAAAAATTTTATCTGAATCAGGATTTTAAGGGACTGCCGGATTCGATCAAAGATGAATTAAAGATTATGTGTGTCCTTTTCACGGAGGATATCGGTGGTATTTTTCAGGTCGTCTTTGATGAGGATGGCAATCTGGAGTTCCGTACTTCCAGTGATGAGAACGATCTTTTATATGATGAGATCGGCTGTGGATTAAAAATACGTGAGCTGCAGCGCACAAAAGAAGAACTGCTTCGCGCTTTAGAGATGTATTATAAAGTGTTATATATTGGTGTGGACGAATCAGAAATGTAAAGAAAAAGGTAGGAAAATACGATGGTAATCACGATTGACGTAGGAAATACAAATATCACTGTAGGAGTATTCCGTGGGGATGAGGTAATGGCAACTTTTCGTATCACGACGAAGATGCCGCGTACTTCGGACGAGTATGGAATGCTGCTGTCAAACCTGTTAGAGCAGAACAACATCAGACACGATGATATTGAGGATGCGATCATAGCATCTGTTGTTCCGAATGTGATGCATTCCTTAGAGGGTGCAATCATCAAATATTTTGGCATCAATCCGATCATTGTGGAACCGGGTACCAAAACAGGAATCCGTGTGGTAACAGAGAATCCGCGCCAGATCGGCGCAGACCGTATCGTAGATGCAGCGGCAGCGTATGAACTGTATGGCGGACCGGTACTGGTACTTGATTTTGGTACTGCCACAACTTATGATCTGGTCGATAAAAACGGTGCATTTGTTTCCGGTGTGACTGCACCTGGAATCCGTATTTCTGCAAAGGCACTGTGGGAAGATGCGGCGAAACTGCCGGAGATCGAAATTCGCAAACCGGAGAGCATTCTGGCGAAAGAGACGATCTCAAGCATGCAGGCTGGTCTTGTATATGGACAGATCGGACAGACGGAATATATCGTGAAACATATGATCGAAGAGGCTGACATGGGACCGGTCAAGGTTGTTGCAACCGGTGGATTGGGACGTATCATTGCAAATGAGACAGATGTGATCGATGTGTATGATCCGAACCTGACATTGAAGGGAATGAACCTTATTTATAAGAAGCAGAACCGTAAATCAGGTAAGATTAAGAAATAAGAGATATCTGACCGGGAGATTCAGGATGCCCGGATCGGGTATAAGAGAGCGAATTATTTAGGAAATGGTGGCATGGGAGAAATCAGACGACTTCAGATTGGAAATGTAACGTTAGAAAATAACCTGATATTAGCACCGATGGCAGGCGTGACAGACCTGCCATTTCGTTTGCTTTGCAAGGAACAGGGAGCGGGACTGCTGTGCATGGAGATGGTCAGCGCAAAGGCGATCCTTTATAAAAACAGAAATACAGAAGAACTTTTGACGATCGACAAACGCGAGAATCCGGTGTCGCTGCAGCTGTTTGGCTCTGACCCGGATATCATGAGTGAGATTGCAAAACAGACCGAGGACAGACCATTTGACATTTTAGACATCAACATGGGCTGCCCGGTGCCGAAAGTGGTCAACAACGGCGACGGTTCTGCGCTTATGAAAAATCCAAAGCTCGCCGGGGAGATCATTGAAAAGACTGCCCGTGCAATCAAAAAGCCGGTTACGGTCAAGATCCGCAAAGGATTTGACGAGGAACATGTCAATGCGGTTGAGATGGCTCACATTGCGCAGGAATCCGGTGCTGCGGCAGTGGCAGTCCACGGCAGGACAAGGTCACAATTTTATTCGGGAAAGGCTGACTGGGATATCATAAGACAGGTAAAAGAGGCAGTTTCCATCCCCGTGATCGGAAATGGTGATATTTTAACGGCGGCGGACGTGATCGCAATGCAGAAACAGACCGGCTGTGACGGCTTTATGATCGCACGCGGTGCGGAGGGAAATCCGTGGATCTTTGCGCAGATCCTTCATTATTTTAAGACGGGTGAAGAACTTCCGAAACCGACGTTCGAGGAAGTGACACAGATGCTCCTTCGGCATGCCCGTATGCAGCTTGAATTTAAAGGCGAATATACCGGTATCCGTGAGATCAGGAAACATGCCGCGTGGTATACGTCCGGCTACCGCAATTCTTCGAAGCTGCGCGGCAGGATCAATGAGGTGGAGACGTATGAGCAGCTGGAGGCACTGTTTCAGGAGGTCTGCCATTTCCCGATCGATAAGTTGTGAACCACCTTTTTTACGCCCAAACTTTATAAAATGAAAGTTATGGGGAAAGTAATGAAACGGAAAATACTATCATAAAGATGGAAAAAGGGATATTGCAGGGAGAAGTGCGATGTCTTTTTCCAACGAGTTTTTATGTGATTTTAAACCTGTGTACGAGGGGATTCTTGCGGCAAAAGGCATAAAGCCGGAGCGTGCAGTCGTCGAGGTGATCGATGAGGAGCAGGAGGGAGCGGGCATGTTTGAGCCGGCAGGCGCACTTGAAGTGTTAGAGCAGATCGGGGATGATGTAAATACACTCACAATTTATACGGACCGGGTTGCATATTTTAGGAAATTTGCAGAGACAATGTATGAGAAGAATGGATTGGTTTCTCTGATCGTATCAAAAAAGCGCCTTGGACTGGCAAAAAAAACGGTGGGATGCAGCAGCATTTTCCTGTTTGATTTTGAGTGGAACAGTGCCTTTTATGAAAAACAGATCGCGCTGGGAAAACATTATATCCCCATCCATAAAAAAGCCTGGCGGACAGCTGAAAATCTTGACATAGCAGTGCCTATCGGTTATAATACTGTGATTGTTAAGAGACCAAAAAAGAAAACGGGGGCGCCGTGGCAGGACAGATTTGAGAAGGCTTTTTATCGTTCATAGCGTCTGGTGCAAAGTATTGTGCCGCCGTATACATGAACCGAACAATAATTATTATAAAGAAGGGTAAGTGCAATGGACAAGAAAAACATTCTGACTTATGAAGGACTCAAGAAACTGGAAGATGAATTAGAGAACTTAAAAGTTGTAAGAAGAAAAGAAGTTTCACAGAAGATCAAAGAGGCAAGAGAGCAGGGAGATTTATCTGAGAACGCTGAGTACGACGCTGCAAAGGACGAGCAGAGAGACATCGAAGCACGTATCGAAGAACTTGAGAAAATTTTAAAGAACGCAGAGGTGGTTGTAGAGGAAGAGGCTGACTTAGATAAAGTAAGCATTGGATGCAGCGTAAAGATCCTTGACTGCGAATTTGAGGAAGAATTAGAATATAAGATCGTTGGTTCTACCGAGGCAAACAGCTTAAAGGGTAAGATTTCTAACGAGTCACCGGTTGGTAAGGCACTGCTTGGCAAAAAGGTAGGTGATACCGTTACTGTTGAGACACCGGCAGGTGAGTTTTCATACAAAGTGCTTTCAATTCACAGAGCAAACTAAGAGATATAACGCAAGGGCAGACCGTCTGTCCGTGGAATAAAACAAGTGGAGGATAAACATGGCAGAGCAGAACAATAACCAGCAGGATTTAAATCAGCTACTTCAGGTACGTTATGACAAGCTGCATGAACTGCAGGAAAACGGAAAAGATCCGTTTGTCATCACAAAATATGATGTGACAAGTCACTCAACCGATATCATTGACAATTTTGAAACAATGGAGGGCAAGCAGGTATCGATTGCCGGCCGTATGATGTTCAAACGTGTGATGGGAAAAGCATCATTCTGCAATATTCAGGACTTAAAGGGACGTATCCAGGTATACGTTGCAAGAGACAATATTGGTGAGGAGATCTACAAAGATTTCAAGAAATCCGATATCGGTGATATCTGGGGCGTAAAAGGATACGCTTTTCGTACCAAAACAGGTGAGATCTCTATCCATGCTGAGGAGATGACACTGCTGTCAAAATCATTACAGATCCTTCCGGAGAAGTTCCACGGACTGACTGATACAGATATGCGTTACCGTCAGAGATATATCGACCTGATCATGAATCAGGAGAGCAAGGAAGTATTCATCAAACGTTCCAAGATCTTAAAAGAGATCCGTAACTTCTTAGCTGACCGTGATTTCATGGAAGTTGAGACTCCGATGCTTGTATCTAATGCAGGCGGAGCAGCAGCAAGACCGTTTGAGACACATTATAATGCCTTAAATGAGGATGTAAAACTGCGTATCTCTTTGGAGTTATACTTAAAGAGACTGATCGTCGGCGGACTTGAGCGTGTATACGAGATCGGCCGTGTATTCCGTAATGAGGGTGTTGATACCCGTCATAACCCGGAATTCACGCTGATGGAGCTGTATCAGGCATACACAGACTATGAGGGAATGATGGAACTGACAGAGTCCATGTTCCGTTATCTTGCAGAGAAAGTCTGCGGAAGCACAAAGATCAGCTACAATGGCATCGAGATCGACCTTGGCAAGCCATTTACACGCATGACCATGAACGATGCGATTAAAAAATATACCGGAATCGACTTTGATACCGTAGCAGATGATGCAGCAGCAAAGAAACTTGCTGAGGAGCATCACATTGCATACGAGGAACGCCACAAGAAAGGTGATATCATCAACCTCTTCTTCGAGGAGTTCTGTGAGAAAGAACTGATCCAGCCGACCTTTATCATGGATCATCCGATTGAGATTTCTCCGCTTACCAAGAAGAAACCGAGCGATCCTACAAAGGTAGAGCGTTTCGAGCTTTTCATCAATACATGGGAAATGTGTAACGCATACTCCGAGTTAAACGATCCGATCGACCAGCGTGAGCGTTTCGCAGCACAGGATGCAAATGCAGCAGCCGGTGAC
>ENA-OPXH01002500-OPXH01002500.1-human-gut-metagenome-genome-assembly--contig:-NODE-2500-length-10081-cov-2.718332_pt1 | contig 10081 bp, 10 predicted proteins | sample MGYA00241521_ERZ502034 | MGnify/ENA primary metagenome ERZ502034 (study PRJEB25962, sample SAMEA2042103) | human gut metagenome | biome: human gut; feature: human-associated habitat; material: faeces... | reverse complement strand
TATACTCCCGTACCGGTTCGATTCCGGTCTGCGGCATTAGTGGAACAAGTTCAGAGAATCACTTTTTTAGAGTGGTTCTCTGAATTTTTTTTTATTATTTAATATATAGTGCCAGGAGAGTATAATAGGCATAGAGATTTGAAATTCAGGAGGAAATGCGAATGGAATTTATAGATATGTTGAAAAAAAGACGGAGCATCAGACAGTATACAAAAGAAGCGGTTACAGGAGAGCAACTGCAACTGGTAATAAATGCAGGATTATTATCGCCATCCAGCCGTTCGATCAGGCCATGGGAACTGATCGTAGTGCAAAATAAAGACACATTGCAGAAAATGTCCGAATGTCGTGTTGGTTCGGCAAAAATGCTGGCAAATGCGTCTGCCGCAGTTGTAGTGATAGCCAATGCGGAAAAATCGGATGTATGGACGGAGGACTGTTCAATTGTGATGTCTAATATGCACCTGATGGCAGACAGCCTCGGGCTTGGAAGCTGCTGGATCCAGGGACGTTTACGGGAAACATCGGACGGACAGTCTACGGAAGAGTATCTGCGGGATATATTAGGATATCCGGAGAAAATGCATCTGGAAGCTGTTTTATCATTGGGAATCCCGGCTGTTCATCCGGAAGGACATTCGCTGGATGAGATTCCGGAAAATAAAGTGCATTATGAAAAATATGAAAATTAATATACAGACAAAAGGTAATAATGTGATATTCAAAATAACAGGTGACGTGGAGATATTGGAAACGATTATTGAGAGCGAAAAAATTATTTGAGAAAAATATATTTGGGAACTTGACATATATTGATAGTCGATATATAATTAAAGCAAATAAAAGGAAAGTTCCTGAATATTTTTTTACTCTTCACTATCGACAATCGATATAATATATTGAACGATATAAAGGGTGAAGAAAAAGTTAAGAGAGGAGAGATTTGTATGACACTTAGTAAGAATCAGGTATCCGGTAATACAGCAATGCTGATCTTGAAATTGATTTCAGAGAAAGATATGTACGGCTATGAGATGATCGACACACTGGCGAAGCGTTCAGACAATGTATTTGAACTGAAGGTTGGTACACTTTACCCGCTGCTTCACGGAATGGTGCAGTCAGGGTATCTCAAGTGCTACTCTCAGGAAGCGAATGGAAAGCTTCGAAAGTATTATCAGATCACACCGAGCGGGAAGAAATATCTTGCAAAGATGACAGAAGAGTGGAACCGCTACGCATCCGCAGTACAGAATCTGCTGCAGGCAGAAGTGTAGAAGATGTGTATGAAGATACGAACAGGGGGTGCGAGATTATGAAAGAATATGAATATTTAAAACGTCTTGGAAAATGTATTTCTAACGGTTCTGTAAGAGGAGAGATTTTGGATGAATATAAGGCACATCTGGAAGACTGTCAGGAGGCGCTTATGAAAAATGGCATGAGTAAAGCAGAAGCCGAGGAGGAAGCAGTAAGACAGATGGGCAATCCGGAAGAAGCCGGCAATGAACTCAATCAGATCCATGCGAGAGTGCTTGATTTCAGTATGTTCTGGTGGATGATGTTCTTTGCATTTTTAGTACCGGTATTTGAAGTTATCAGCAGACTTGTAACAGCAGGGAAGTATGGAATCGTGGGATTTTTGAATGAGTATCAGCAGATGGATAAGATCCCGTTGCAGGTACACCTGGTAGTCGGAACAGCAATCCTGTGTTACGGAATTATTTTAAGTATCTGGGAGAAATATTCCGGAAAGGAACTGTTCTATGCGTATGGAAGGAACTGGAAAGGAAGTTATCTGACGAACAGCGGAACCGTAATGGCATTGGCAGGTCTGATCTGTTCAGCAGCAATTCCGGTCAGAGGATTTGTAAAAGGAATGATCGGCGTGTTTGCAGCAACAGTGTTGAATATCATTATCCGGACAGTGATGAATCTGATTCGTAACCGCAGAGAGCAAAAATATCTGTGGGAGATTGGATTTGCTGATACAGAAATTACCTGGAACGGCAAAGGTACGATCTGCGGTGGCAATATGAAAGTCCGCGCGAGAGCATCCGAAGAAGGGGCTGTAATCCCGTCAGGTGCACCGATCATGGTCGTAAGTATGGAAGGATTCAAGCCGGTAGTGATAGCAATATAAAGCGTACAAGTGCGAATGATACAGATTGTGATGAATGGCGAAAAGAATAAAAACCAAGATGCAATTTGTAAAATGAGTTTGTTTTCTTAGTGTTACATGATAAAATAGAATCAAGTGAAAAGCGAAAAGATCAGTATGCATTTGCATATTGGTCTTTTTGCCGCTATAGAATTTGGATGAAGCTGCCAGTGGCAGATTCATCAATGAAATAATTATAATAAACAAAAGAATGGTAAGTGACGAACAAAAAGGGGATTGTTTGGAATGTCAGAGAGAACTTTTAAGAAAAATGAAATTACAGAGGGTGTGATCTGGAAACAGTTATTGATCTTTTTCTTCCCGATCATGCTCGGCACACTGGTACAGCAGTTTTACACAACTGTGGATACGATCATAGTCGGAAGATTTGTCGGCAAGGCAGCGCTTGCCAGTGTGGGTGGACCGGCAGCAGTTATTGCGAATATCGTTATTACTTTTTTTAACGGCCTTGCCAATGGTGCAGCGGTCATTATTGCCCAGTATTATGGATCAAGGGATGAGAAAAGACTGCACGTGGGATTACATACTGCATATGCATTTTCCATTATGACCAGTATTGCGGTTACAGTAGTTGGAGTGATCGGAACGCCGCATTTTTTGAAATGGATGAACACACCGGAAGATATGATGGCAGATTCGACCATTTATCTGCGGGTATATTTTTTGGGAATTATTTTTACCCTTGTGTATAATATGGGAGCAGCGATCATGCGTGCAGCGGGGGATTCCAGAAGACCTCTTCTGTATCTGGTCGTATGCAGTGTGATGAATATCATTCTGGATATTGTGATGGTTGTATTCTTACATATGGGCATTGCAGGAGCTGCGCTGGCGACGGTGATTTCGCAGTGCATCAGTGCGGCGTTGGTTACCTATTCGCTGATGCATGCGTATGATGTGATGAAACTGAAGCTCCGTGAAATTCGTATGAACATGTCTGTACTTGCAAAAGAATTAAAAATCGGGATTCCGGGAGCACTGCAGGCATGTGCTTACGGTGTGACAAATGTCATCATCCAGGCAGTGGTAAATGGATTTGGGACAGACACAGCAGCGGGCTGGGCGGCTTATGGAAAGCTGGATATGATCTTCTGGACGGTCAACAGTGCGCTTGGTGTTGCGGTTACAACTTTCGTTGGTCAGAATTACGGAGCCGGTAAGATGGATCGTGTATACAAGAGCATTCGTGTCAATCTTGGAATTTCCTATTTATTTAACGGAGTTGTGCTGATTGTACTGTATGTTTTCTGCGAACCGCTGTATCATCTGTTTACGACCGATCAGGCAGTCATAGATATCGGAGTTTATATGCTCAGATTCCTTGTGCCAAGCTACCTGCTAAGCGTACTGCTTGAGAATCTGACCGGCGGACTGAGGGGCTTAGGTGATGTGTTGTGGCCGACGATCTTTACGTTTGCAGGATTATTCTTTGTGAGATTGCCTTGGACGATGATCATGACGCAGCTCCATCATAATGTGGAGACTTTACTGATTAGTTACCCGCTTGCGTGGGGGACAACGATTATTTGCCTGATTCCATACTATTTTTGGAGAAAAAAGAAGAAAATGTTGCAGATTGCTTGACCTTCAAGTGACTTGATAGTGTATTGTTGAGCCATCAAAAGAGATGATCATCATATATTATCAGGAAAGAAGGAAGTAGGATGCGAGAGAAAAGAGGTTATAATATGAATATCAAAGAAGTTGAGAAAGTTACCGGACTTACGAAAGCAAATATCCGGTTTTATGAAGAAGAAGGGCTGGTGTGCCCAAAACGAAATGAACAGAATAATTATCGTATCTATACAGAGGTAGAGATAAAACGTTTACAGGAAGTAAAAAAATTAAGACTGCTTGGAATTTCCATTCCGGAGATCCAGAAGATCTATGCGGAAGAATTATCATTGCAAAAAGCAATGGAAAGACGTTTGAAAGAGATTAGGGAAGAGGAGCGATTACTTCAGGAGACAAGGGCAATCTGTCAGGAAGCGATTCGCGCGAACTGGAATCTGAATGAGATTGACCGGTTAGAAATCAAGGAGTCAAAAGAAGAGTGGCAGGAGCGGCTCAGAAAATTAATGACAGAAGACCTTGTGCAGACAAAACTTACGAGAAATGAGCTCAATAATACAATTGGTTTGTTGTTCAGTGCAGGTATGCTGATCAGTATGCTGACCGTGTATTTTATAAATGTTACCTGGATAAAGAATTATATGTATATTGGAGTTGCAGCAATTGGAGTGGAAGTTGCGTTTCTGATCATATCTGCGATGTCCTCCGATATAAAAGTACATATGGGTATACTGTTTGCCGGGGCGATTGCACAGCCAGTCGCACTTACTGCGGTGATGGGATTTGTAATGGAACTGATACATGATTCGCAGAAATCACATACTGCGTATATGAAGATGGAATACCATTATATTATCGGGCTTTATGTTCTGACATTGCTTTTAGGTATCTTACTCTGGCTTGGCTCTAAAGTCTGGAAAATGGCATTACAGTCACTTGCCGTTACACTGCTTATTGGAATCATCGGTGTGGGTGTGCTGACAGGTGGATTTTATGTTTCTTACAGAGGACTTCTGGGAATGCAGGGTTCGCTTATATTTGCAGCCGGAGCGCTGGTATATGTAGTAACAGTTCTTGGTGTATGGCAGCATGCCAACAGTGACTGGAAAGCATACAACCGTTATCATGGCGTGTATACAGCGGGGCAGATGGTTAATGTATTTGCTACGATTATGAGTGCAGTTGGATACAACAGCTGGCGTAACTGGAGAAGATAGAGTGAGAACAGATAGACAGGTGGATTATGATTTGGAAGACTCCGCAGATTTGTGGAAAGATTACGGAGAGAACAACATTGATTTTCGAAAAAAACAGAGTTTTGGTTATTCCAGGGAATTGTAATCAGAATCTGTGTGTGATACTATAAATAAATAGTATCAAAAACAAAGGAGATTTTACGATGAACTTTTTGGAAGAACGGATTGTAAAAGATGGGATTGTAAAAGATGGAAATGTACTGAAAGTAGACAGTTTCCTAAATCATCAGATGGATATTGAACTGTTTAATGAGATCGGTAAGGAATTTAAGAGACGTTTTGAAGGCAAGAATATTAATAAGATTCTTACAATAGAAGCTTCCGGTATCGGAATTGCCTGTATTGTAGCACAGTATTTTAACGCACCGGTTGTATTTGCGAAGAAGACGAAGAGCATCAATCTGGAAGGTGAGATGTATGTAGCAGAAGTAGAATCTTTTACACACAAATGCAAGAACCAGGTTATTGTTGCGAAGAAATTTTTAAGCGAAGATGACCATGTGTTATTAATTGATGATTTCCTTGCAAACGGATGTGCACTTCAGGGATTGATCCAGATTGTGCAGTCTGCCGGTGCAACCGTAGAAGGCATCGGAATTGTAATTGAGAAGGGATTCCAGGCAGGTGGAAGAGTCATCCGTAATCTGGGATTCCAGTTAGAGTCGCTGGCGATCGTTGACAATATGAACACTGAGACAGGAGAAGTTTATTTCAGAGAGCAGTAAAGAAAGACCGGTGCATCAGGTGGTGCACCGGTCTTTTTGAGAGGGTAAAATGAAAAATCTATATAAACTGTTATTCAGTAATTGTCTAGGCGAGGTCCGGCAGACATAAGAGCTACTCCCCAGGCTATACATCCGACGTCCTCTTTAGTTGATACTGTTAGTATATAAGCAAATTGTGACGGCAATATGACAAAAACTGGAAATGTTTATAAAATTTCTTAAGAAAATCTTATCCTAACCTAAAGGATTTTATAATGGTCAGGGAAGGCATTTTTTCTTACAGCGTGTGAATAAATTTCAGGAAATCAGCACGTCCCTGTTCGGTGCATTTATATACACCGGCATCTTCCAGTACGTGTGTGAAGACGTTGCCAACCTCTTTCTGAAGGATTTCCATAATATTTTCTTCTGTAATATTGTCGTAAGTCGGAAGAAATTCTTCTACCCAGTCTGCATGCTTTTCGATTTTTTTGTTTGAACGGATATCTTTGCCATTTACAATGTAATCGGCAAGAAGTTCCAGTTCTTCTTTCAGACGGGATGGAAGTACGGCAAGTCCCATAACTTCGATCAGTCCGATATTTTCCTTCTTAATATGATGATACTGTGCATGCGGGTGATAAACACCTAACGGATGTTCGTCGGTCGTAATGTTGTTGCGAAGTGTCAGATCCAGCTCATAAGTATCACCGTTTTTTCTGGCAATCGGTGTAATCGTGTTGTGCGGTTCACCGTTTGTTTCAGCATAAATAAATGCATCTTCATCCGTATAAGATCTCCAGCAGTTTAATACATGTTCCGCAAGATCGATCAGGCGTGATGTGTCTTTGCTGCGGATGCGAAGTACGGATAATGGCCATTTTACAATACCGGCTTCCACATCTTCATATCCCGGAATCGTTACCGGAAGTTCGATTTTTGCTTTCGCCATGGCGAATGTATAGTGTCCGCCCTGAAAATGATCGTGGCTTAAGATAGAGCCACCGACAATCGGAAGATCGGCATTGGAACCAAGGAAATAATGTGGAAATAATTTGATAAAATCAAATAATTTGATAAATGCAGCACGGTCGATCTTCATTGGCACATGTTCACCATTAAAGACGATGCAGTGCTCATTATAGTATACATACGGGGAATACTGGAATCCCCAGTTACTCTGGTTGATCGTGATCGGAATAATACGGTGGTTTTCTCTCGCCGGATGATTGACTCTTCCGGCATAACCTTCATTTTCCATGCAAAGCTGGCATTTCGGGTAGCTGCTTGCGGCAGCATTTCTTGCGGCAGCGATTGCTTTTGGATCTTTCTCCGGTTTGGATAAATTGATTGTAATGTCAATTTCACCGTATGGAGAATCGACTTTCCACTTCAGGTCTTTTGCTACGCGGTAGCGGCGGATGTAATCACTGTCCTGACTGAATTTATAATAATAGTCCGTTGCTTTTTCTGGGGAAATAGCATATTTTTCCCAGAAAGTTGCCTGTACCTGTGCGGGTCTTGGAAGCAGACAGTTCATAAGCTTTGTGTCGAAAAGATCGCGGTAAACAACGTTGTCTTCAATGATTCCACGTTCTACAGCAATATTTAAAAGGTTTGCAAGGACTGTTTCAAGATCCGGAGAGCCATAAGCCACAGCTTCCGGCTCTTCGTAGTTATCTTCGTGAAAAAGATCTAACAGAAGATTTGTTGTATAGATCCGTTCACATTCCGGTGTCAGTCCGGTTCTGATTCCATAGTCTACTAAATGTCTGATATTTTCATATAACATCTGAATCCCTCCTAGCTCAGACGGTGTGCGCCATCGCCAACTTCTACAACATAGAACTCAGCAGTGTTTCCGGTCTGCTCTTTATATCCGTTACCAACTTTTTCGATAAATGTATCAACCGCATCATTTTTTACAATGCTGACAGTACATCCGCCGAATCCGCCTCCTGTGATACGGGAACCGATAACGCCCGGGATTTCCCATGCAAGGTCTACGAGAATATCGATTTCTTCGCAGGATACTTCGTAATCATTTTTTAGAGAAATGTGGGATTCGTTCATCAATTTACCAAATTCTTCAATATTGTTTGCTTTCAATGCAGCGACTGCACGGATGGTTCGCTGGTTTTCGTATACAGCATGTTTTGCACGGAGCTGTCTTACAGGATCTTTGATTGTATCTTTGTGTGCTTCGAACTCTGCTTCCGTAAGATCGCCGAGAGTAACAATCGGCATTTCGGATTTCAGTTCTTCCAGAGCAGTTTCACATTCACTTCTGCGGTCATTGTATGCAGAATCTACAAGACTGTGTTTTACTTTACTGTTTGTGATAACGATTTTTGCATCTGGGAGTACAACCGGTGCATATTCGTATTCCAGAGTATTTGTGTCAAGGAAAATCGCATTGTCTTTTTTACCCATGGCACTTGCAAACTGATCCATGATTCCACAGTTGCAACCATTGAAGTTATTTTCAGAATACTGTCCGATCTGTGCAATCTCCGGCATCGTAATCTCATCAAATCCAAACATATCTTTTAACACAATACCTGTCAGTACTTCCAGGGAAGCAGAAGAGGACAGTCCGGAACCGTTTGGAATATCACCGTAAATAGCAATGTCCATTCCCTGCGGAAGTTTGTAGCCGCGTTTCTCGAATGTCCACATCACTCCCTTTGGATAGTTTGTCCAGTCTGCTTTTTCATCTGGTACAAGGTCATCAAGACTTGTCTCAATCACACCAAGGGAAGCGAAGTTTTCAGAATAGAAGCGGAGAACACGGTCGTCTCTTTTTCTTGCTACCGCATAAGTTCCAAGTGTTAATGCACATGGAAATACGTGTCCGCCATTATAATCTGTATGCTCTCCGATCAAGTTTACGCGTCCAGGCGCGAAATACGTGCGGATATCTCCGTCGGCACCGAAAAGATTCTGAAAAGTTTCCATTAATTTCTCTGTCATTTTTTATTCTCCATTCTTTTTTATTTTATAGTTGCGATAAATGCTTTGTTGAACTATGATAATAATAATGAGATAAATAAACACTCGCAATAAGAATAATAGACAATACTATAAGAATATTGAGGAAGTGGAAAATGCAGATTAATATTGAAGAGAATCAGAAAGAAATCAAGGAACATGGCAGTTACAGTTTCCCGTTAAATGTAGCTGTGGAGCATATTGAGTCCTATGAGCAGGGTGCATTTTTGTGGCACTGGCACCCGGAGATTGAGATTACGAAGATCGTATCCGGAGAGATGGAATACCACATTAATGAAAAGATATATAATCTGGAAGAGGGCGAAGGTATGTTTGGAAACAGCCGGACGCTGCATGCCGGATACCGGCGTGACCGGAAGGAATGTACATATTTATCCATTACCTTTCATCCGCGTCTAGTTTACGGATATGAGGGAAGTGTTTTTCACAGTAAATATGTGGAGCCATTGGTTGATGACAGCAGTTTTGCAGCGCTTAAGCTGGAAAAAGATATAGAGTGGCATCAGGATATTTTGCGGCGGATGGTTAAGATCCAGAAACTTATGGATGAACAGCCGGAAGATTATGAGATGCAGATCCAGCAGGAAGTCCTTAGGATCTGGGATTATTTGTACCGGGAATACAGAAAAAGACCGCATGCAAAAGCGGAGAGCGCAGTGCATCTGGAACGTCTCAGGGAAATGCTTTCTTACATGGAACAGAATTACAGCCGTGACATCAATCTGGATGATATAGCAGCACATGTGAATATTTGTAAAAGTGAATGTTGTAGATTTTTTAAGAAACATATGGATATGACCATTCTGGAATATCTGATGTCTCTTCGGATACAGAAAAGTATTCCACTTCTGAAAAAAGGAAAGAGCGTTGCAGAGACAGCCGGACTGGTTGGATTTGCCAGCCCGGCGTATTTTGGCCAGATTTTCAAGCGATACATGCACTGTACGCCGAAGTCTATACAGAAGTAATAACAAGATTTAAGCAAATTTACGGATTTTCAGCGGCACACCAAGGTCAGCGGTCAGCTTCTTACAGGCTTCAATCTGATCTTCAGGGAGAACATCTACAATGGATAATCTTACCGATGGGATCACTTTATGGGCTTCCTGTGCAAAGGAAAGCATAGCTTCAAAAGCTCCTTCGAAACGAGGTCTTGTGACAGCATTGTATTTTTCGGCATCCGGTGCATTCAGACTGATGGAAAGTGCATCGACAACCGGGGCAAGTTCCGGAACAATATCTCGTCCGTGCTGAAGATTGCCAAGTCCGTTTGTATTAATGCGGATTTTTACACCGTATTTTTCTTTGGCATATTTTGCGGATGCCAGAAGGATGTCGAGCGCACAGGTCGGTTC
>ENA-OPXH01002479-OPXH01002479.1-human-gut-metagenome-genome-assembly--contig:-NODE-2479-length-10149-cov-3.021102_pt1 | contig 10149 bp, 7 predicted proteins | sample MGYA00241521_ERZ502034 | MGnify/ENA primary metagenome ERZ502034 (study PRJEB25962, sample SAMEA2042103) | human gut metagenome | biome: human gut; feature: human-associated habitat; material: faeces... | reverse complement strand
GTACGATCGACGACCCCGCTGCCGGGCGTTTCTACGCCGCCGAGCTCAATTTCACCCGTACCGGCGAACGGCTTTCGCTCCGCATTACGGCCTTCGCCGTCGCCACGCTCGACGGCATCCAGTCCCGCCGTTATTACGACGACATGGCGGGTGTTTACAGCGACATGGCCGTTACGGGCATCGGACGCATGGCCTGCGGCGTGGAGGCCGCTGCCGACCTCCGCCTGGCATACCGCTGGAGCCTTTCGCTCGCCGCTTCGGGCGGGCGGTACAAATATATCCGCAACCCGCGCGTCACGGTCATCTCCGACGTCGACAATTCGGCCGTCGACACCCGTGCCGAAAGCCACATGGGCGGTTGTACGCTCGGTGCCGCACCCCAGCTTACGGCTTGCGCCGAACTCTCATATTTCGGCCCCCGGGGATGGGGTTTCCGCGCCTCGGCGGGATATGCGGGGCTGCGTTACGTCGAGCCTGTGCCCCTGCGCCGTACGGCGCGCATCGCGCGGCAGGGCGGCATCACGCGGGAGATGTTCGATGCCTTCACGCACCAGGAGCGCCTCGGCGACGCCTTCACGTTCGACGCCTCGCTTTTCAAATCCTTCTATTTCGGCCGTTCGCGGCTGACTGCTTCGCTCATGCTGCGCAACCTGCTGGGCGATGCCGATACGGTTTACAGCGGTTACGAGTCGCTGCGCGTCCGGCGTATCCGTTCGGGCGACGCCCTCTATTTCGCACCCCACGCCACGCGCTATACCTATGCTTATCCGCGTTCGTTCTACCTTACGATCTCTTATAAATTTTGACCCGGAAGTGAAAAATCGCCGGAATATTTTGCTGTTCCGGATAAAATCCGTAAATTAAAAGGCAAAAAACCTAAAAAACTTCAAGCCTTATGATTATCGGTATTCCCAAAGAGATCAAGAACAACGAGAATCGCGTTGCCCTTACCCCCGCAGGCGCCCAGGAGCTCGTCAAACGGGGCCACACGGTTTATGTGCAGGCTACGGCCGGTGTGAACAGCGGTTTTGCCGATGATGCCTATACGGCGGTAGGGGCCGAGATACTTCCCACGATCGGGGATGTCTATGCCCGTGCCGAAATGATCGTCAAAGTCAAGGAGCCCATCGCCCCCGAGTACAAGCTGATCCGCAAAGACCAGCTGGTCTTCACGTTCTTCCATTTCGCCAGCAGCGAACCCCTTACCCGCGCCATGATCGACAGCGGGGCGGTATGCTGCGCCTACGAGACCGTCGAACGTGCCGACCGCTCGCTGCCGCTGCTGATCCCGATGTCCGAGGTCGCAGGCCGTATGTCCACGCAGGAAGGGCGCTATTTCCTCGAAAAACCCCGCGGCGGCAAAGGCAAGCTGCTGGGCGGCGTCCCGGGGGTGAAGCCCGCCAGGGTCTTCGTCATCGGCGCCGGTGTGGTCGGTACGGCAGCTGCGCGGACAGCCGCGGGGACGGGTGCCGACGTGACGATCTGCGACATTTCGTTGCAGCGCCTCACCTACCTGGCCGACGTGATGCCCAAGAACGTCAAGACCCTCATGTCTTCGGAATACAACATCCGCGAAGAGCTTAAACATGCCGACCTGGTGATCGGCTCGGTGCTGATCCCCGGCGCCAAGGCTCCGAAGCTCGTCACACGCGACATGCTCCGGGAGATGGAGCCCGGCTCGGTGATGGTCGACGTGGCCATCGACCAGGGCGGCTGCTTCGAAACCTCGCGTCCCACGACGCACGAAGACCCCGTCTACTATGTCGATGGCATCCTGCACTACTGCGTGGCCAACATTCCCGGCGCCGTGCCTTATTCCTCGACGCTTGCGCTCACCAACGCTACGCTTCCCTATGTCGTCCAGCTCGCCGACAAGGGCTGGCGCCGTGCCTGCAAGGAAAACCGCGAACTGGAACTGGGGCTCAACATCGTGCAGGGCAAAGTGGTCTACCGGCCCGTTGCCGAAGCCTGGGGGATTCCCTGCGAGCCGCTGGCGCTGTAACGTCCCGGCCTCGGATCATGAAGCGGAGCGACAAAACGATCGCTCCGCTTTTTATTTTGAAATCTTGATTTTTTATCGTATATTAGACAACACCATCCATAACCCGCCCGCCTATGATTATATCCTTTGTTCTCTGATTGTTGCGTCCGTTATCCGGCTCTCTGCTTGAATTAGTTAACCTTGAAATCTCGTCTCCGAATGCAAAAAAGTTGCCGTTACTTTTTAGTGTGTGTCATTGCTGCCGGATTGTTCGCTTGCGTACGGGAACCGCACGAGGCTTCTTCCGGTTCCTCCCCGCAACGTGCATCCAGACTTTCTGTCGATGAAGCCCGGGCTTTCTTCGAAAAAAACCTGCCGTCGGATGTCACCCGTGCGTCGGATGCCGTGCCGACGGGCCCTTTTGTCGTGGAAAATGTGCTTCCCGACTGGGAGGGTGCCGAACAGTCGTCGAACAAGCGTATCGCCTGTGTCGACGTTCCTGCGCAGACCGGAAGCGAATTCCTGATTAAACGCCGCCGCGCCGACGAGACGTTTTACGGGGTGCGCGCCTACGGTAAACTCCTTGTCGTGAAATCCATGCAGACGGATTCCCTCTCGACTTATATGCGTTATCTCGTTCCCGACAAGATTTATGCGACGTTCTATGACGGCGATCTGAGCAACCTGTTTGCCAATTGCGAGGATCGCGGCGATTACTGCGGATTGGAGCTGTATACCACCCTTGACGGCGCCGTTGTGGCTGCCGCCCGCTATTATGAGGGCACACTACTCGCATCCGTTTTTATCTGCGATACCCGGATGTCCGAATTCGAACGCTCCTGGCGGCTGCGGAATCTGTTGGCGGGCGTCTATATCAACCGGCGGATCGTCGGCCCGACCCGTATGACGGACGATTGGGATTTTGGCGGTAAAACCTGTTTCTACGACTCCCGGGGAACGCTGTATTACGTCGATTATATCGACGGAGTCGGATATGCCACCGTCGATGTCGATGGTACGCGCGGCCCGTGTATCGATGGTATCGAGGATGTAAATCATTTGGGGGGCGGTTTTCCCGGCGGTGGAAATAATGATGCCGGCAACTCCGGTAATGCTGGAGGAACCGGAGAAGCTGGAGATACTGGGGGCGGTTCCGGAGGGACAGGTGGGACTATCAATGGCAATACCGCCACTTCGGGGAATTCGGGTTCGGATATTCCGGTGGGAGGAGACGACGAACAGAATATCGGTGGTACTGATCTGCTGCCGGGATTGGTCAATCCGTTGCCAGATCAGGAACCACTCCTCGATTTGCGCTGTCCTGTCTGCGGGAAACATCCGTGTATCTGCATTAAGGAGGTCGATTGTGAAAACCTGGCGCCCCTGGCGGGTGATAATTCTGTTGCGACGAGTTCTTTGTATAACGAAGTTACGGGACTTGCGCAATTTTCCGAATTCCTGAATGCCGTAGCCGGCAGTTCCGTCGAACACGGCACTACCGGGTACCGCGATGCAGACGGGGCCCTGCAACTGATGATGCCGTATACGGATGGTCAAACGAATAGTGTGCAGGTCGCCTGGAACCCAGATGCATCCAATGTGGTGTTTATTCACAACCACCCGCGGGGCACAGCTTGTTCTTCGACGGATGTAGTCAAACTGATTGAGTTTCGTGAAAAGTATGACAGTTCTTTGCGGAGCGTATATGTTGTAACTGCAATAAATATATATGTATTGTATGTTTATGATGAAACGAGGGCCCATAATTTTTATAATTCGGGGGCGTTTTTAGGGTTCATGCGGCTTTATCAGGATGCGGAAAAGTGTTTGCTGGATCAGGGATATGATTATTACAACGCCAGACTTTATGCCATTGCATATTTATTGGAAAAACACAATACGGGTATTGCCATACTTTCCCAGTCCGGGACAGACTCCTATTTTCATCAGCATAAAACCGTTGCGGGGAAAGAAATTACATCGCTTCCGGTACAAGTAATAACCTATAAATGTAAATAATTATGAAAAAGATTTTATTGTTATCGTTGATGCTTATTTCGGGCACATGTGTCTATTCTCAGAATCCCTATCCGCAGGAATATGACGGTTACCGTTCTTGGTCTACGTTCAATCAGGACACGGTTCGCTACCTGCAATATAATTGGGGCCTTAAAGTTGTCGGTGTATATAACGATGTTCCGCTATCCGATTTTTTCGATGTATTTGAACTGCCAATTTGTGATGTCGAAATTCGTTGCACCACTCCTGGCGGAAGGGCCGAGGTCGGATATATTCGTTTTTGGCTGCAACCGTATGAAAAAGCATATAAGGAATGGAAGGAATCCGGAGAGTATTCAAGTAAATATAATATCATAGTATATAGTATTCTACCGAAAATCGACAAATATTCGATGCTTTACGAAGACTTGCAGCCCTATATTCCGTCACTGAAAAGGGACGGAATTACGATCGTTCCTTGGAAGGATAGTTATAAAGAGGTGCTCGGATCTTTTATTGCTTCTGGTATACGGTATCTTTATGGTGTTTAATATGCGGTGGTTTATATTGTTTTCGTCGATAATCTTTTCGGTACATGTTGCTTTTGGGCAGAACGCTTTCCCCAAGTACGAAGGTTACAAGTCTCTGTCTTCGTTCAGTCAGGACACGGTTCGCTACTTGCAGTATAATTGGGGAATTAAAACGGGTGGTCTTAAAACCACCCGCTTTTTTCGTATATTTGGGCGATGATCCGGAAATTGCTGCTCATACTCCGCTTTTATTATTCGGCCATGTTCTTTTTTTGCATGGCTGTGAGTATCGGGTTCGCATGGGTGGTCTCCAACCACGGCCCGACAATCATCCCGTGGTGCCTGTTGGGCAAGGCGGCGGTCTATCCGCTTTATCTCTATGTCTGGATCGTCCAGCGTTACGGTGACGAGTTTTTCTACTACCGTAACCTCGGCGTGCGGCGCCGCGAACTGCTGGGCGTGAGTTGCGGCGTGGACTTTATCCTGTGTTATGTGTTATTGAAACTGACGGCCGCCTTCCTTTATGAACCCCTCTGAGAAACATATCCTCGAGATCGACTCCGTGGAGTTGTCGTTCGGTGACCGGCGCATCCTTTCGGGAGTGTACCTCGCCGTCGAAACGGGCGGTGTTACGGCGGTGCTCGGCCGTAACGGGTGCGGCAAGAGCTGCCTGATGAAGATACTGTGCGGTTCGCTGCGGGCGGATTTCCGGTCGATGCGCATCGACGGGGTATGGCATGACCGTTTCCGGGCCGACGAGGTGCGTTACCTCGCGCAGCAGGGTTTTATCCCGGGCTGGCTGACCGTCGACCGGGTGTTGCGCGATTTCGGGTTGCCGTGGGACGACCTGCTGGCATGGTTCCCGTTGTTCGGCAAACTGCGCGGTACGAAGATCCGCGCCCTGTCGGGCGGTGAGCGGCGTATTCTGGAATCCTACCTGATCCTGCGCAGTCCGACGCAATTCGTCATGCTCGACGAACCTTTTTCGCAGGTTGCCCCGCTGCATGTGTCGACGCTCAAGGCGCTGATCCGGCAGGAAAAATCTTCGAAAGGCATTCTCCTGACCGACCATATGCACCGCCATGTGACGGATATCGCCGACCGCCTCTACGTGCTGGCAGACGGCCAGACCCACCTTGTCCGCGGCGGGGAGGATCTGGTGCGCTACGGATACCTCGCACACTTGTAATGTTTTTCCGGGAACTTATCCCGTGATCCATTTTTTGAACTCCGCAGCCCGGTTCTTGCTTAGGAATACGGGCTCGGGCGTCTCGGTATCCATCGAAACCAGCAGGCGGCTGTTCGACCATACGACGATGCTTGTGATGTGCTCCCTGGCGACGACGTATTGTTTGTTGACCCGGCAGAATGCCCGGGGATCCATGTCGTCGCAGATGCTCTCCAGCGTCCTGTTGTAGGCATAGTTGCTGCCATCGGCGAGGTATACCCTCGACGTCTCCTTGGTCGAATAGAAAAAGGCGATTTTCTCCGTCGGGATCGGCAGCAGTTTGTCCTTGTAGGCCACCAGGATGTTCCTGCGGGAATTCGTCCGCTGGCAGGAAATCATTTCATACAACTTCTCGATATCCGGGAGTACCTGCGGCCGGCTGAGCTTCCGGTATTTTTCCAGTGCGCGTTTCACCTCGTCGATGGCGAGCGGTTTGAGCAGATAGTCCACGGCGTTGACCCTGAAGGCATGGATGGCGTACTCGTCGTAGGCGGTCGTGAAGATCACGGGCGCCTCGACGGCCGTCCGCTTGAATATCTCGAAAGCCGAACCGTCGGACAGATGGATATCCATGAAAATCAGATCCGGGGCGGGGTTCTTTTCCAGCCATGCGACGCTTTGCATGACACTCTCCGTCGTGCCCGCTATCCGGATGTCCGGGGCCGATTCCGCGAGGATGCTCCTCAGGTCGTCGAGGGCCCCCATTTCGTCTTCTATGATCAGTACCCTCATCTCGTATGCTTTATATTCATCTTGACCATCGGCAGGAAGACCCGGAATACTCCGTCCCCCCCCCCCTCGGCTTTCTCGATGCGTATTTCCTTACCCAGCAGCAGCCTGTACCTGTTGCTCAGGTTGGTCAGCCCTATGCCGTTCGATTCGGGCGGCGTGAGCTTCGGATAGACCGGGTTGGCGATCACCAGTTCATTGTTATCGTTGAACGAGATCGTGATCCGCATGTGGTGTTCGCTGTCGATGATATTGTGTTTAACGATATTTTCGAACAGCGGCAGCAGTGAGAGGCTGGGCATGCGCATGTTCAGCGCCTGCTGCGGGATGTCGACGTCGCAGGTGTAGCTTTTGGCGAAGCGCACGTCCATCAGTTGCTTGTACGAATTTATGAAATTCAACTCCTCGCCCAGGGTCGTCAGCGACGATTCCTTGAAGCGGATGATGTACCGGAATATCCCCGACAGGTTGCCGATGTATTCGAGGCTTTCCTGTTTCTTGTCGCCGCGTACGAGCGACGAGAGGTTGCTCAGTGCATTGAAAAAGAAATGGGGGCTTATCTGGTTCGCAATAGCGTTGTACTGGCTGCTGAGATTCTCGATCCTGAGCATCTCGATTTCCTTTTCATGCCGGTGCTCCTTGTTGATCATCAGCACGATGCTGCCGATCAGCAGACATATCGTATACGTGATGATCAGATACCCGACTTCGTCGTAGCCCAGCGTGAGCCACGGTTTTTCGGACTGCAGCGTGATGACCAGCATGGCCGTGAGGATGACTCCCGCGATGACGAGTGTGCCCATCAGGCACCGTACCAGGAAGGGGAACCGCCTGCTCAGGAATATTTCCAGCAGCAGGATGGTCGCCAGCCACAGGACGCAGAACCAGACGACCGATACGGTCGCCCGTTTCGACCACCAGGTGACTGTTACCAGCGTATTCCAGTATTGGCTCAGTTGGATCAGGAAAGCCGTCATCGGGACGGCCCACCGTGAACGCACAGCCTGTTCGAGATAGCCCATGTGTTTTCGTGTGTGTGAAGAAGGGGTGACGTTGCAGGCAAAAATAGTAAAAAAATATCACATTGTGTCATTCCCGTTCATCGCCTTGTTTTTCCGGATTATCGGCCTTATTCGCCTTTTTGGCGTGGTATGAGAACTTTATGGACGATTCGTAGCGATATTTACAAAAACTGATTTGTTCGTTTTACAGCCTTTCCTGGCAATCTTTTTTCGGGCTGTATGGGCTTTGAATCAGTAGGTTAATGAACTTTTGCAGCAAATTTTTCTAAACATTTTCAGCTATGAAGAAAAAACTACTTTTCTCAGCTTTTTTTGTCCTCGGGGCCGCTTTTGCAGGTTGCTCGGATGACGAAAAACCCGTGGATCCCGTTGCTTTGGCGATCCCCGTCCTGGCGGAAGACGCCGTGACGCAGGTTTCGGTAGCCGTGACATGGGACGCCGTAGAGAACGCCGTGTCTTACGCCTGTACGCTCGACGGTGGCGCCGAGACGACCGTAACACAGCCTTCGGTGCGCTTCGACGGACTGGAGCCCGGTCGCAGCTATACTGTCAAGGTAAAGGCTGTCGCGGGGCAGGAGCAGTACCTGGATTCGGAATTCGCCCAAATCACCCTGACAACCCTGCCGGCCACGCAACTGGCGGCTCCTGTCCTCTCGGCGGGCGACGTCACGGAGAATTCCGCGACGGTCGTGTGGGAAGCCGTTCCCGATGCGGCATCCTATGTATATACGGTCGATGGCGGCGAGGAGCTGACCGTTACGGGTCTGTCGGCAGTCGTGACCGGGCTGGAATCCGGTATGCCGGCTACCGTGCGTGTGAAAGCCGTTTCCGGACAGGTGCAGTTCCTCGATTCCGAATTCGCCGAGCTGACGGTCGCCGCCGCCATGGAACAGAATCCCTTTACGCTTTCGGCTGCCGAGACCGGGATGAACAGCATTTCCGTATCCGTATCTCCCAAAAGCAAGACACGAACCTACTACTGTGGTTATGCCCTGAAGTCCGACTTCGACAAATACGCTTCGACGGAGGAATTTATCGGGTCGGTGCGCCGCAAACTCAGCGCTTCGGCCCTGATTGCGGGCGTTAGTTTCGAGGAGTACCTGGCCACACAACTCGTACAGGGTGACCATCCCTTCGAGTTCACCGGGCTGAAACCCGAAACCGACTATGTCGTCTACGCAGTAGGGTGGTACGCCCCGGGCGACCTGCTCACGACCGTCCTCGTATCGGCTCCCTCGACCCTTCCCGATGCGTCGGGCGAAGTGACGGTAACGTTCGAGAATGTCGCTTCCGACGGGTTCGATGTCGTCTGTACGCCCGATGCCGCCATCGAGAAATATTATGTCTATGTCCTGAAGACCTCTTCGTTGCCCATGCAAGTATTAATGGCCGGGGGACTGGAGGCGTTCAAGAAGGAGGTGATGCCCACCAAGGACGAGTATACCGGGACGCAGACCATCCGTAAGACCGGGCTGGCAGCCGGAACCTCCTATTCGGTCTGTGTGTTGGGCATCAGTAAGAGCGGCTCCGATTTCTGGATCGAGGCGACACAGAAGACCGAAAAGGCTGAATAAAAGATCACGTAAGAATTTCATAACCGATAAATACGAACAACAATGAAAAAGATCAGCAGAATTTTAATGTGTGCTTCCCTGTTGCTGGGTTTTGCCGCTTGCAGCGATTCCGATTCCGGTGACGACGGGGATAACAACGGGACGCAGCTCGCCGCACCCGTCCTCGCCCAGAGTTCGGTCGAGGAGACCGCTTTCTCCGTGACCTGGCAGGCCGTCGAGCATGCAAATGTATATGCTTATTCGCTCAATGGTGGCACTGAAGCGACCACGTCCGAAACTTCCGCCCGTTTCAGCGGCCTGAATCCGGGTACGGAATATACGGTCACCGTCAAGGCGCTCTCCACCGACCCGAAGTACACCGCATCCGATGCAGCCCAGATCAAGGTGACCACGCTCGCAGAGGATACTTCCGGAATGATCCAGTCGGCCGAGTTCGACGCCCTCGTCGGTGAGTGGGTCGGCAAGCAGAGCGTCAAATACGCTACGGGATTTGATCCTGCTACGGGCGGGTTTTTCTTCACGACCGAGGAGTGGACGTTCGATGTCGAAATCATGGCACAGGTCGGCTCGCGAAAATACCGCAAAGAAAACTATCTCGTCTGCCTTGGCCTCGGGGACTTCGAGAAAGAGGGCAGTGCCCGAACCTACGAACAGTTGATCGAAGAGGGCTTTTCCGTAGCCCGTGCGCTCGAAGGCTTCGGCCCCAAGTGGTTCCTCAAACTCCTGGAGGACGGTTCGATCGTCGTCGAAGCTACAACCAAGTTCAATGTCCTGAGCTGGTTCACTACCGATGAACTCGGCCCGGTTTACCTGCTCGGCGGTGCCGATGACAAGAGCTTCTCCGATTGCGAATGCGAGCTTCCCGTCACGGTCGCCGGCGACGAACTGCGTGTGGGGTCGACCGTGATCTCCGGAAAAACCTGGACGCCGTCGCTGTTCCAGTGGCATCCCAAGCAGGGGGCTTATGCACGTTACTACCTCGGTGTGTCCGACATCGTGCTGACGCGTAAGAAATAAGCCTCTACCCGGCTACTTCAAGGCCCGTGTCCCCGACACGGGCTTTTTTGATGCCCGGGCATCTCCAAAG
>ENA-OPXH01002477-OPXH01002477.1-human-gut-metagenome-genome-assembly--contig:-NODE-2477-length-10152-cov-3.657423_pt1 | contig 10152 bp, 9 predicted proteins | sample MGYA00241521_ERZ502034 | MGnify/ENA primary metagenome ERZ502034 (study PRJEB25962, sample SAMEA2042103) | human gut metagenome | biome: human gut; feature: human-associated habitat; material: faeces... | reverse complement strand
AGCAGATGCGTTTGGAGTGCTTCCGCCGGTATCGATTCTTACACCGGAGCAGACAGAATATTATTTCTTGTCAGGATTTACAGCAAAACTTGCAGGTACGGAGCGTGGTATCACAGAGCCGACACCGACATTCTCAGCATGTTTCGGACAGGCATTTCTTGAGCTTCATCCGACAAAATATGCTGAAGAGCTCGTTAAGAAAATGAAAGCTAACAACGCGAAAGCATATCTTGTAAATACAGGATGGAACGGAACAGGAAAACGTATCTCTATTAAAGATACTCGTGGTATCATCGATGCAATTTTGAACGGAGATATCGCAAATGCGCCGACAAAAACTATTCCGTACTTCAACATTGAAGTTCCGACAGAGCTTCCGGGAGTTGACACAAACATTCTTGATCCTCGTGACACATATGCAGACGCTTCCGAATGGGATGAAAAGGCAAAAGATCTTGCAGGAAGATTTATTAAAAACTTTGCAAAATATGAGAGCAACGAGGCAGGAAAAGCTCTTGTTTCCGCTGGTCCGCAGTTATAAGAACAGTTTTTTCGTTAATCAAAGAAAATCATATTCAGCAGAGAATATGATGATTGTCGATATAAGAAATGTGAAAAAGAAATCGCTGAAGTTTTATACTTCAGCGATTTCTTTGTATAGGAGATGAGACAAAGTCTGGATTTTCCAAAGACTTCTTCTTTCATAAATTGGATTTACTTGATAATATATAAAAAAGAAGATATAATTATATCAATAAAATGATACAAAAATGAAGAAACATGAAAGGGTGAAGAAAATGATTATTAAAGCTTCGGCAACATTACGAAACGATTATTCTACGATTTCCAATCTTGCAAGGGCAACGAGTGAACCGATTTATATAACAAAAAATGGCGAGGGTGACGGAGTATTTATGAATATTGATGCCTTTGAGAAAAGGGAACAGGCATTGGAACTTCGTGCGAAAATCATGCAAGCAGAAGAAGAACGGTTAAACGGAGCAAAGACAAGAAGTATCTCCGAAGCAAGAAAGGAATTGAGAGAACGTGCAGGAACAATATAAGGTTGAGATTCTTCCTACTGCGTGGGAAGATTTGAAAAGTATTGAGGACTATTATTTACTTCAATTCGGTGTGGAATCTGCGATGAAAGTAACAGATCAGATATTAAATAGTATTGAACGTTTGGAGTTATACCCGAATTTTGGTTCACTTACACCTGACAAATGGTTGAACCGAAAGGGGTATCACATGGTTATATCTGAAAGGTATGTTTCTATATATCGACTGATAGAAAAAACAGTTTATATATATCATATTGCCGATACACAGACAGAGTACACTAAACTGTTTTCGCAAATGAAATTGAATAAGAATTTTAAGCAGAAGAACTGCCTGTCATTGAAAGATTGATGATAGGCAGTTCTTTTACTAGGAGATGAGACAAAGTCTGGATTTTTCAGAGGCTTTTGGCGTTTCCGGTGATTACCGAAAATAAGTGTTAGCAATTTTGTTACATGTATATAGGTATTTTTGAAATCATGAAAAAGATTTCCGTAGTTTCTCCACAGCCCCTTTTTCGATTCGTGAGACATAAGAACGGGAAATTCCAAGTTGTCTTGCAATTTCCCGCTGCGTATATTCTTCTCCGTTATAGAGTCCGTAACGCATTTTTAAAATAATACGTTCCCGCTGCGATAATTCTTTTTCGACTTTTTCATAAAGTGTCTGTATATTTTCTTTTAGGTGAATTTTTTTGGCAACTTCTTCTTCATCAGTCTCGATAATATCATATAATTTTATTTCGTTTCCTTCTCTGTCAGTGCCGATTGGTTCATAAAGAGAGATTTCTTTTGCGGCTTTTTTCTTGGAACGAAGATACATAAGAATTTCATTTTCTATGCATCTGGAAGCATAGGCAGCGAGGCGGTTTCCTTTGTCAGGATTAAAAGTGACAACGGCTTTGATCAGTCCGATTGTGCCGATAGAGATCAGGTCTTCGGGATCTTCTTCGGAATTTTGATATTTTTTGATTACATGTGCGACAAGTCTTAGATTGCGTTCGATCAGGATGTGTTTTGCCTCGAGGTCACCTTCTGTGTATTTTCGGATATAATATTTTTCTTCCGACGGCGTGAGCGGATTTGGAAATGATTTCAAGATAACACCTCTTAGCACATTTGATATAGTCTATGTAAAAGACATGTTGTTTGTGCTTTTCCATCTGTAAACTGGGAAATAAATTCTGTCATTTCGTGAAATTTTCATTTTTTTCTTGACGCTCATTTTTTTATGAATTATCATAAATCTACATTCCCGAAGAAATTCATCTTCGGCAATCTGACCTCTGAAAGAGGTGTCTGACCGGATCGGTTGGAATTCAATTATTTTAAGTGGTGTTTCTTCTATAATAAATAGTGTATAAATCAACAGTATAAACGATAGAAGATCTTGTTATTTTAACAAAGGAGAACAGGAAGCTCATAGAAAGGAGTGCAAATGAGTTTCAGTACAATTTTATCTGCGGTGATTGAAGGTCTTGAGGTGGCGTTTATTCATGTAGAGGCAGATATATCGAACGGCCTGCCGGTATTCCATATGGTGGGGTATTTGTCATCGGAAGTAAAAGAAGCGGGAGAAAGAGTAAGAACTGCGATTAAAAATTCTGGGTTTGAGTATCCGGCAAAGCGGACGGTTGTAAATTTATCGCCGGCTACAATGCGAAAGCATGGCGCGTCTTTTGATCTGCCCATTGCCGTAGCAATTTTGACTGCATTAGGGCAGATTGAACAGCCGGAGAAAAATTGTCTCATTATCGGAGAACTCAGCCTTGGGGGAAGCGTGAAGAAAGTATCCGGAGTTTTGCCGATCATAATGGAAGCGAAGGAAAAAGGGGTGAAAAAGTGTATCGTTCCGCTTGAAAATGTATCAGAAGCATCGCTTGTCAGCGAGATGGAAATCATAGGAGCTGCGACGTTGCAGGAAACGGTTGAGGTAATGCGGAAAAAGAGAAAAAGGGAAGAAACGAGAAGGAGAGTAGATTTAGGAAAAATAGATCAAGGAACGGCAAAATTTCCCGATTTTGCAGATATGAAAGGTCAGGAATTTGTAAAAAGAGCCGCGGAAATCGCAGTTGCAGGAGGGCACAATCTTCTTCTTATCGGTCCGCCGGGCAGTGGAAAGTCAATGACGGCAAAATGTATTGCCGGGATATTGCCGCCGCTTGATTTGCGAGAAAGTTTGGAGATTACAAAAATATACAGTATTATGGGACTGCTTGATGAGAAAGAACCGCTGATCCAGAGCCGGCCTTTTCGCAGTGTACACCATACGGTCACAAGGGCAGCACTGGCTGGAGGCGGGATGATCCCGACGCCAGGAGAGATCACACTCGCACACGGCGGTGTTTTGTTTTTGGATGAATTGCCGGAGTTTTCGAAAAGTGTGATCGAGGTACTGAGACAGCCGCTTGAAGAGCACCAGATGCGGATTGCGAGAACACACGGAAATTATGTATTTCCAGCGGATTTTATTTTGATCGCGGCGATGAATCCATGTCCCTGCGGATGCTATCCGGATATGCAGAAATGTACCTGTACGCCTGTGCAGATCCAGAATTATTTAGGAAGGATCAGTCAGCCGTTTCTGGATCGGATCGATCTGTGTGTAGAGGCGCCCCGGGTGGAATATGACTCGCTAGTAGAGAAGAAAGCACAGGAATCTTCGGAAACAATCCGGCAGAGAGTATGTGAAGTTCGAAATCTGCAGAGAATGCGTTATGGAGGAACAAAGGTAAATGCAAGACTGGACAGCCGGGAGACAGAAGAATTCTGCCGTCTGGGAGAGCCGGAAAACGAAGTGATGAAGCAGGCATTTGCTGCCTTTGGATTTACAGCACGTACTTATCATAAAGTGTTAAAGGTGGCGAGAACGATCGCAGATCTGGACGGAAGTCAGGAAATTCTAAAGCAGCATTTGTGTGAGGCAATCGGCTATCGGACGCCGGATAAGAAGTACTGGAAACGATAGGAGGAAGAACGCATGAAGTATGAATACTGGTTTGCCGGAATCCGAAATATTCCGGATCGGACAAAAATAAAATTAAAAGAAAAAGCAGGGACAGCAGAAGCCATTTATTATATAGAAGAAACTGCACTCAGAAAGATGCAGCTGCTCAAGGAACAGGAAATTTGGAAGCTGCTGGAGGCGAAAAAGAAAGAGGAGCTGGACAGAAATTATGAAGCAATGAGACAAAAAGGAATCTCGGTGATCCCGTGGGGAGAAAAGGAATATCCAGGTCGTTTAAAAGAAATCTATGATCCGCCGTATGCGTTGTATGTGAAAGGAAAGCTGCCGGATAATACTGCGCGTGCGGCAGCCATTGTGGGAGCGAGAAGTTGTACTCCCTATGGAGAAAAATATGCGCTGGAATATGGGAAAAAACTGGCGGAATGTGGAATTCAGGTGATCAGCGGACTTGCGCGCGGCGTAGACGGGATCGGACAGAGAGGTGCTCTGCTGGGAGGTGGAAAGACCTTTGCTGTTTTGGGGAGCGGGGTAGATGTCTGTTATCCGAAAAACCATATGGGATTATATCTGGATATCCTGGAGCAGGAAGGCGGGATCCTTTCAGAACTCCCGCCCGGCACACCGCCGCTTCCGCAGCATTTTCCAAGGCGAAACCGGATCATCAGCGCGTTGTCAGATATTGTGCTCGTTATGGAGGCAAGAGAGAGGAGTGGATCACTGATCACGGCAGATCTGGCACTGGAGCAGGGAAAGGATGTCTATGCGCTGCCGGGGCCTGTTAACAGCAGCTTAAGTCAAGGGTGTAACCGCCTGATCTTTCAGGGGGCAGGAATTCTTTTAAGCCCGGAAAATCTGCTGGATGAGATGGGCATTGCATATAGCGGGGAATGTGAAAAATCAGACAAAAATGAAAAAATGCTTGAAAGTCCTGAATATATGGTGTATAGTTGTGTCGGTCTGTATCCAAAGAGCGTGGGGCAGCTGACAGAAGAAACAAAGCTGCGCCCGGAGGAAGTTTTAAAGCTTTTAGTGTCTTTGGAATTACAGGGATATATCAGAGAAATCTCAAAAAATTATTATATAAAAGTGAAATGACGGCGTGAGGGCGCCGGATGGAGGAAATGTTTCAATGGCACATTATCTGGTAATTGTGGAGTCACCGGCGAAAGTGAAGACGATCAAAAAATTTCTTGGAAAGAACTATACAGTAGCGGCATCAAACGGGCATGTCAGAGATTTGCCGAAAAGTCAGCTCGGAATCGATGTGGAGCATGACTTTGAGCCCAAATATATTACCATTCGGGGAAAAGGGGAGATTCTCGCAAACCTGAGAAAGGAAGCGAAGAAAGCCGACAAAGTATATCTGGCGACCGACCCCGACCGTGAAGGAGAGGCAATTTCATGGCATCTTGCAGCAGCGCTGAAATTGGATGAGAAAAAAATGCGCCGTATTACATTCAACGAGATCACAAAGAATGCAGTCAAGGCGTCATTAAAAACACCAAGAGATATTGATATGGATCTGGTGGACGCACAGCAGGCAAGACGTGTTCTGGACAGAATGGTAGGATATCGGATCAGTCCGCTTTTGTGGGCAAAAGTAAAACGGGGATTGAGCGCCGGACGCGTGCAGTCTGTAGCACTCCGTATCATTGCGGACCGGGAAGAAGAAATCAATGCATTTATTCCGGAAGAATACTGGAGTCTGGATGCAATCTTAAAGGTGAAAGGAGAGAAAAGACCGCTCACTGCCAAGTTCTATGGAACCGAGAAAAAGAAGATGACGATCCATTCCAAAGAGGAGATGGATGAGATCTTACAGGCTTTGGAAAAAGAAACATACGAAGTAAAAGATATCAAAAAGGGAGAGCGTATCCGAAGAGCGCCGCTTCCGTTTACAACCAGCACTTTGCAGCAGGAGGCAGCAAAGGTGCTCAACTTCGGTACACAGAAGACGATGCGTATCGCACAGCAGCTGTATGAAGGAATTGACGTAAAGGGCAGCGGTACGATTGGTGTGATCACGTATCTGCGTACGGATTCTACCCGTATTTCAGAGGAAGCAGATGCAGCGGCGAGAGCGTACATCACAGAGAATTACGGCGCAGAGTATGCAGCAGCAGGAGAAGCAAATAAAAAGACTGAGAAGAAGATACAGGACGCGCATGAGGCAATCCGACCGACGGACATTTCCATGACACCGGCTTCGTTGAAAGAGTCTCTTTCCAGAGATCAGTTCCGTCTGTATCAGCTGATCTGGAAACGGTTTGCCGCAAGCCGGATGCAGCCTGCAAAATATGAGACGACTTCTGTGAAGATCGGAGCGGGGGAATACATGTTTACCGTAGCGACATCTAAAGTGGCATTTGAGGGATTCCGTACAGTATATACAGAGGCAGATGAAGAAAAAGAAGTGAGCAATGTTCTGGTCAACGGATTGAGCATGGATTCTGAACTGTCGAAAGAAGAGTTTGATACCAAACAGCATTTCACACAGCCTCCGGCACACTATACAGAGGCAACACTTGTAAAGGCGCTGGAGGAGCTTGGAATCGGACGTCCGAGTACCTATGCACCAACAATCTCCACAATTCTCGGCAGACGTTATATTACTAAAGAAGCCAAGAATCTGTATATCACAGAGATCGGAGAAGTAGTCAACAATATTATGAAGCAGTCGTTTCCTAGTATTGTGGATGTCAACTTTACGGCTAACATGGAAGGGCTTCTGGATATGGTGGAAGAAGGAAAAGTGCAGTGGAAGGTTGTCGTAAGCAACTTCTATCCGGATCTGGATGAAGCAGTGAAAACTGCGGAAAAAGAATTAGAGAGCGTGAAGATCGAGGATGAAGTAACGGATGTGATCTGTGAAGAGTGTGGAAGAAACATGGTGATCAAATACGGTCCTCACGGAAAATTCCTTGCCTGTCCGGGATTTCCAGATTGCCGCAACACAAAACCGTACCTGGAGAAGATTGGTGTTGCCTGTCCGGTCTGTGGAAAAGAAGTCGTGATCCGCAAGACGAAGAAGGGAAGAAAGTATTACGGATGTGAAAATAATCCGGAATGCGATTTTATGTCATGGCAGAAACCGTCCAAAGAAAAATGTCCGGAATGTGGCGGATATATGGTGGAAAAAGGGAATAAACTGGTCTGTGCAGATGAACAGTGTGGATATGTCCGAAATTTGAAGGGAAATTAGAAGGATTTCGAATAAAAACAAGAGGAAATTGCAACAATTTCATTGAAAATTCGTGAATTGTATGATAACATGAGGGTGTCTATTGAATAGGAACGAGTTGTATATACAATTGAGTCTGGAGGAGACGGATGAGCGTACAGTTATTAGATAAGACAAGAAAAATAAATAAATTATTGCATAATAATAATTCCAGCAAAGTGGTGTTTAATGATATTTGTGCTGTCCTCACAGAGATCCTGAACTCCAATGTCCTGGTAGTCAGTAAAAAAGGAAAGATTCTCGGAGTCAGCAAAAGTGCGCATGTAGATGCAATCAATGAACTGATCGTAGAGTCTGTGGGAGCGCATATCGATGAGATGCTCAATGAGCGTTTGCTCAATGTACTTTCTACCAAAGAGAACGTGAATTTGGAGACACTTGGTTTTTCATCGGAAAAAGTGCAGGGATATCAGGCAATTATTGTTCCAATTGATATTGCGGGAGAACGCCTTGGAACACTCTTTATTTATAAGCAGAATGAGTTGTATTCCATTGATGATATCATCTTAAGTGAATATGGAACAGCAGTTGTCGGACTGGAAATGCTCCGGTCTGTGAATGAGGAGAGCGCAGAGGAGACGAGAAAGGAACATATCGTACAGTCAGCAATCAGCACACTTTCATTCTCTGAACTGGAGGCGATCATCCATATTTTTGAAGAGTTGGATGGAACAGAGGGAATTCTGGTGGCAAGCAAGATTGCAGACCGTGTAGGAATCACAAGATCCGTGATCGTCAATGCACTTCGAAAATTTGAGAGTGCCGGAGTGATCGAATCCCGTTCCTCCGGGATGAAGGGAACATACATTAAGGTGTTGAATGACTATGTCTTTACCGAATTGGAAAAGATCAAAAAAGAACGTTTGTAAAAATCGTACAGAAGATAAAAGGGTATCAGCAAGCTGATGCCCTTTCTCTGACTACAGGTAAGAAGAGCAGGAGGAAAAGAACATGTATGAAGGCAATGCAGTAGATCTTCAGATGGAGAAAGTGATCGCGGCAGATGCGATCCTGGATGATGAGACACATCACTGTCAGGTTTTTCGTTATGATATGGAAGAGGATTACATATACTTACAATTAAAGGAGGACGATCTGACAGCAATCTCGCTGGATGCAAAGTATCAGTGCTATATTTCTACAAGGACAGAGCTTTTGTTCTGCACAGGCGTGGTACAGGAGCGATACCAGTGTGAACATGGGAAAATTTTGGTCTTTCATATTGAGAATGGATTCTATACAATTTCGGATATGAAAGGACCTGTAAAAAGAAAATAAACTAAATATAAAATTTTTGAATCTCTGTTGACAAATAGAAAACAGAGTGCTATTTTATATTCATGAGGTTTAGCACTCAATATGAATGAGTGCTAATAACGTATAAAATAAGGAGGAGTTACCATGAAATTAGTACCATTAGGTGATAAAATCGTATTAAAGCAATTAGAAGCAGAAGAGACAACAAAGTCAGGAATCGTTTTGCCTGGTCAGGCAAAAGAAAAACCACAGGAAGCAGAGGTAATTGCAGTCGGACCTGGTGGAATGGTAGACGGGAAAGAAGTGACAATGCAGGTAGCTGTAGGAGATAAAGTAATCTATTCCAAATATGCAGGAACAGATGTAGAGCTGGATGGAGAAGAGTACATTATCGTAAAACAGAATGATATCCTTGCAGTTGTAAAATAGAAGAAAGAGACAATTTTTTGGAAACAGTCAACAGACGAAGTATAACAGGAGTGTGAATGAAAATGGCAAAGGAAATTAAATATGGAGCAGAGGCAAGAGCCGCTCTGGAAAAAGGTGTAAACCAGCTTGCAGATACTGTAAGAGTAACTTTGGGACCAAAAGGAAGAAACGTTGTTCTGGATAAATCGTTTGGAACACCATTGATTACAAATGACGGTGTGACGATCGCAAAAGAAATCGAACTGGAAGACGGTTTTGAAAATATGGGAGCACAGCTCATCCGTGAAGTAGCAGCGAAGACAAACGATGTAGCCGGAGACGGAACAACAACAGCGACTGTTCTGGCACAGGCAATGGTAAATGAAGGAATGAAGAACCTTGCAGCAGGAGCAAACCCGATCGTACTGCGTAAAGGTATGAAAAAAGCGACAGATGCAGCAGTGGAAGCGATTGCAAATATGAGCCGTCAGGTAACAGGCAAAGACCAGATCGCAAAAGTTGCAGCAGTATCTTCCGGTGATGAAGCGGTTGGAAATATGGTTGCAGATGCAATGGAGAAGGTTTCCAAAGATGGTGTTATCACGATCGAAGAATCCAAGACAATGCAGACAGAGCTGGATCTGGTAGAAGGTATGCAGTTTGACCGCGGATATATTTCTGCATATATGGCGACAGATATGGAGAAGATGGAAGCGGTTCTGGATGATCCGTACATCCTGATCACAGACAAGAAGATTTCCAATATTCAGGATCTCCTTCCATTGCTGGAGCAGATCGTACAGTCAGGAGCAAGACTTCTGATCATTGCAGAGGATATTGAAGGAGAAGCTCTTACAACTCTGATCGTAAACAAACTGCGCGGAACATTTAATGTTGTTGCAGTAAAAGCTCCTGGATACGGAGACAGAAGAAAAGAAATGCTCAATGATATTGCCATCCTGACAGGCGGACAGGTGATTTCCGATGAACTTGGAATGGACTTGAAAGAAGCAACAATGGATCTGCTCGGACGTGCAAAATCTGTAAAAGTTCAGAAAGAGAACACAGTCATTGTTGACGGATGCGGAGATAAGAAAGCAATCGAAGACAGAGTGGCTCAGATCAAAAAACAGATCGAGGAGACAACATCTGAATTTGACAGAGAAAAATTACAGGAAAGACTTGCAAAACTGGCTGGCGGTGTAGCTGTTATCCGT
>ENA-OPXH01002471-OPXH01002471.1-human-gut-metagenome-genome-assembly--contig:-NODE-2471-length-10188-cov-5.712326_pt1 | contig 10188 bp, 8 predicted proteins | sample MGYA00241521_ERZ502034 | MGnify/ENA primary metagenome ERZ502034 (study PRJEB25962, sample SAMEA2042103) | human gut metagenome | biome: human gut; feature: human-associated habitat; material: faeces... | reverse complement strand
TGCCCCAACGTCAAGGTGGGCGGCATGGCCTACGGCGTCAAAGCGGAAGCTGCCGGTGAGGTGGTGCGGATGGTCCGCGACGCCTGCAAAAAGCCCCTGATGGTCAAGCTCAGCCCGCAGGCCGAGAACATCCCCGAGATGTGCAAGGCCGTGGAAGCCGCCGGTGCGGACGCCATCAGTCTGACCAACACCTTTCAGGCCTGCGCTATCGATTTGGAGAAGCGCCGCCCGGTGTTCGACAACATCTTTGCCGGCCTGTCCGGCCCGGCGGTGCGCCCCATCGCCCTGCGGATGGTCTGGCAGGCCGTCGGCGCGGTGAACATCCCGGTCGTGGGCCTCGGCGGCATCGCCACCGGTAAGGACGCACTGGAATTCATCATGGCCGGTGCCACGGCGGTGCAGGTGGGTGCAGCAAACTTCGCCAACCCCCGCGCCATGGAGACCATCGCCGACGAGATGGCCGCATGGATGGACAAGAACGGCGTCAAGACGCTGGACGAGATCCGCGGCTGTGCCCGAAACGCCGAATAAAGCAAGAAACAAACGCATAAAAATGCAACTATTCACAAAATAATAAAATTGAATGAATAAATTTGCGTTTCCATAAAAAGCGTGGTACAATACTGCGTGATAAGTACGAAAAAACACGAACTGTTGAAAAGAGAGGGAGAAGTACAATGAGTGAAGCACTTGAAATTCTGAAGAGCTGTGACGCATTTCTGGAGGGCCATTTCCTGCTCTCCTCCGGCCGCCATTCCAGCGCCTACTGCCAGATGGCTTATTTGCAGCAGTACCCCGACCGCTGCGCCGAGGTTATGAAGGCTGTGGCCGATCAGGTCAAAAAGATGGATGTGGACGTCATCGTTGGCCCGGCCATGGGCGGCATCGTCTACGCCTACGAGCTGGCCCGCCAGACCGGCAAGCGTGCCATCTTCACCGAGCGCGTCGATAACGTGATGACCCTGAAGCGCTTCGCCATCCATCCGGGTGAGAAGTGCCTCATCGCGGAGGACGTGGTGACCACCGGTATCTCCTCTCTGGAGACCAAGCGCGTCATCGAGGAGAACGGCGGCATCTGCGTGGGCATCACCTGCGTGGTGGACCGCACCAAGCCCGAAGCTCCGTCGCCCATCCCCATCGTGGCCAGCGCCCTCAAGCTGGACCTGCCCAACTACGCCCCCGAAGAGTGCCCCATCTGCAAGGAGGGCAAGCTGCCGCTGGTCCATCTGGGCAGCCGCAAGATGAAGCAGGAAGCAAAGCAGACCCTGTAAAGGCCGCGCATCTGTGTTGAAACAAGGAGTACCTATGAACGCTTATCTTCTTTTGGCGAACGGCATGGTCTTTGCGGGCCAGTCGGTTGGCGCAGAGGGCGTCACCGTGGGCGAGGTCGTCTTTGCCACCGGCATGGTGGGCTTTGAAGAGACCCTGACGGACCCCAGCTACTATGGCCAGATCATCACCCAGACCTACCCCCTCATCGGCAACTATGGCATGAACAAGGACGATATGGAGTCCGACCGGATCTGGGCCAAGGGCTACATCGTGCGCGAAGCCTGTACCACCCCCTCCAACTGGCGCTGTGAGGAAACGCTGGACAGCTTCCTGAAGAAAAACGATACCATCGGCATCGAGGGCATCGACACCCGCCACCTGACCCGCATCATCCGGGAAAGCGGCGTCATGAACGGTGCCATCCTGACCACCTTTGACCCCGCCGACCCCGCCAACAAGGCTGAGACGGACAAGCTCTTGGAGACCATCCGCGCCTATGCGGTGACCGACGCCGTCAAGAGCGTGACCTGCGAAAAGCCCGAAGTCTACAACGAAAAGGGCGAGACCCACATCGTGCTGATGCACTACGGCTGCAAGCGGAACATCGTGCGCTGCCTCGTCAAGCGCGGCTGCAAGGTGACGGTCATGCCCGCCTTTGCCACCGCTGAGGAAGTTGCTGCCCTGGACCCGGACGGCATCATGCTCTCCAACGGCCCCGGCGACCCCGCCGAACCGGTGGAGGTCATCGAGAACCTGCGCCGCATCTTTGACCTCGGCATCCCCACCTTCGGCATCTGCCTCGGCCACCAGCTCTCTGCGCTGGCCGCCGGTGCCAAGACCATGAAGCTGAAATACGGCCACCGCGGCGCCAACCAGCCCGTCACTGATTTCGAGTCCGGCCGCACCTTCATCACCAGCCAGAACCACGGCTACGCGGTGGTGGGGGATGAGCTGCCCGCCGAGATGGGCGAGGTGGCACAGGTGAACGCCAACGACGGCACCTGCGAGGGCATCAAGTACAAGAAGTGGAACTGCTTTACTGTCCAGTTCCACCCGGAAGCAAACGGCGGCCCCAAGGACACCGAGTTCCTGTTTGACCGCTTCCTGAACAACGTCAAAGCTGCAAAAAAGGAGGCACGCTGAAATGCCTAAGGACCCCAGAATCAAAAAGGTACTGGTCATCGGCTCCGGCCCCATCATCATCGGTCAGGCCGCAGAGTTTGACTACTCCGGTACACAGGCGTGCCGCGCGCTGAAGGCAGAGGGCATCGAGACCGTTCTGCTCAACTCCAACCCCGCTACCATCATGACCGACCCGGACGTGGCCGACCATGTTTACATCGAGCCCATGACCCTTGAGGTCGTGGAGCGGATCCTTGAGATCGAAAAGCCGGACTCTGTGCTGCCCAACCTCGGCGGCCAGATGGGCCTGAACCTCTCCATGGAGCTGGCCCGTTCCGGCTACCTCGACCGCACCGGCATCCGTCTGCTGGCCTGTAAGCCGGAGACCATCGACCGCGCCGAGGACCGTGAGCTGTTCAAGGAGACGATGGAAAAGCTGCACCAGCCCATCATCCCCTCTGAGGTGGTGGAAACGCTGCAGGACGCTCTGGCCTGTGCAGACCGCATCGGCTACCCGGTCATCGTGCGCCCGGCCTTTACCATGGGCGGCACCGGCGGCGGCATCTGCGAGACCCGCGAAAAGCTCATCGAGATCGGCACCAACGGCCTGCGCCTTTCCCCCATCCATCAGATCTTGGTGGAAAAGTGCATCGCCGGCTGGAAAGAGATCGAGTACGAGGTCATGCGCGACCACAAGGGCAACGTCATCACCGTCTGCAACATGGAGAACCTTGACCCTGTCGGCATCCACACCGGTGACTCCGTGGTCGTGGCACCCTCCCAGACCCTGACCGATCACGAGTACCAGATGCTGCGCACCGCTGCGCTGGACATCATCACCGAGCTGGGCATCGAGGGCGGCTGCAACTGCCAGTTCGCCCTGAAGCCCGACAGCTTCGATTACGCGGTCATCGAGGTCAACCCCCGTGTGTCCCGCTCCTCCGCGCTGGCCTCCAAGGCCACCGGTTACCCCATCGCCAAGGTGGCCACCAAGATCGCCATCGGCTATACGCTGGACGAGATCACCAACGACGTCACCGGCAAGACCTGCGCCTGCTTCGAGCCCGCGCTGGACTACATCGTGGTCAAGTACCCGAAGTGGCCCTTCGATAAGTTCGTCTACGCCGACAAGTCTCTGGGCACGCAGATGATGGCCACCGGCGAAGTCATGAGCATCGGCAACAGCTTCGAGGCCGCCATGATGAAGGCCGTCTCCTCCATTGAGCTGGGCATGGATACCCTGACCCACAAGCCCTTCGAGGAGCTGACCGATGACGAGATCGTGGCACATCTGCATGTGCAGGATGCCGAGCGCGTCTTCTGCGTCTACGAGGCCCTCAAGCGGGGCATCGATCACCAGACCATCTGGAACATCACCAAGATCGACTGGTGGTTCCTCGATAAGATGCAGCACCTCGCCAACCTCGAAAAGGGTCTGGCCAAGTGCAACGGCACTCTGAGCGTGGAGCAGTACAAGGAAGCCAAGAAGTACGGTTTCCAAGATAAGACCATCAAGCGTCTGGCACAGGTGGACAAGCTCCCCATCGAGAACTACCGCGCCGGCTTCAAGATGGTCGATACCTGCGCCGCCGAGTTCTCGGCCAACACCCCCTACTTCTACTCCACTTACGACGGCGACAACGAGGCCGCCGCGTTCATCGCCGAGAAGGAAGCCCAGAACCCCGAAAAGAAGAAGAAGGTCCTCGTCTTCGGTTCCGGCCCCATCCGCATCGGTCAGGGCATCGAGTTCGACTACTGCTCTGTCCACTGTGTCTGGACCCTGAAGAACCACGGCTGCGAGGCCATCCTCGTCAACAACAACCCAGAGACCGTATCCACCGACTTTGACACCGGCGACCGTCTGTACTTCGACCCCCTGAACCCGGAGAGTGTGGACAACATCATCGCCACCGAAAAGCCCGATGCCTGCGTGGTCCAGTTCGGCGGCCAGACCGCCATCAAGCTGGCCAAGCACATGGACGAGATCGGTCTGCCCATTCTGGGCACCCCGGCGGACGCCATCGACGAGGCCGAGGACCGCGAGCGCTTCGACGAGCTGCTGGAGCGCTGCAACATCCCCCGCGCCCCCGGCCGCACCGTTTTCAATCTGGAAGAGGCCCTTGCCGCAGCCGATGAGATCGGTCTGCCCGTCCTGATGCGCCCCTCCTACGTCCTCGGCGGCCAGAACATGATCGTCGCCTACACCAAGGCCGACGTCATCGAGTACATGGGCGTCATCACCGAGCACGTGGATATGGACCACCCCGTCCTGCTGGATAAGTACATCATGGGCACCGAGTGCGAAGTGGACGCCATCTGTGACGGTGAAAACTTCCTGATCCCCGGCGTCATGGAGCAGATCGAGCGCACCGGTGTCCACTCCGGCGACTCCATCTGCGTCTACCCGGCCCAGCACCTGACTCAGGCCGAGATCGACACCATGGTGGATTACACCGGCCGCTTTGCCCGCGAGCTCCACGTCACCGGTCTGGTCAATGTCCAGTACGCTGTTTCCAACGGCAAGGTCTATGTCATCGAGGTCAACCCCCGTTCCTCCCGTACCGTGCCTTACATCTCCAAGGTCACCGGCGTGCCGATGGTGGATCTGGCCGTCCGCTGCTGCCTCGGCGAGAAGCTCACCGATATGGGCTACGGCACCGGTCTGCACCCCAATGCGCCTTATGTGGCCGTCAAGGTGCCCGTGTTCAGCTTTGAAAAGCTCCACGGCGTCGATACCCAGTTCGGCCCGGAGATGAAGTCTACCGGCGAGGTGCTGGGCATTGCCCCCAACTTCCACGACGCCCTGCTCAAGGGCCTCATCGGCGCGGGCTACACTTTCAAGACTCCCGGCCCGGCCTCTTGCTGCATCTTCACCGTGAAGGACAGCGACAAGCCGGAATTCGTGGATATCGCGTGGAAGCTCAAGAGCATGGGCTATAAGTTGTACGGCACCTCCGGCACCTGCGCTTGGCTGAACAAGCACATGGTCCCCTGCAACGAGGTGCGCAATATGTCCGGCGAGTCGCCCAACATCGTGGACCTGCTCCAGAGCGGTCTGGTGGATTACGTCTTCTCCACCAGCGCCAAGGGCCGCGACCCCAAGCGCGATTCCGTCCGGCTGCGCCGCAAAGCCGTGGAGCTGAGCATCCCCTGCATCACCGCCGTGGATACCGCCAATGCGCTGGTGGAATGTCTGCGCAGCGAGCATGACCTGAAGAGCATCCCTCTGGTGGATATTGCAACGCTGTATCATAAAAATTAACCAGTTCAATGTAACTCGTGCGCAAAAAGATGCGTTTCGTGCGCAATCCATCGTAATGGAAGGCCGCATTTGTTATAATCAACAACGCAAAATTTGCCAAAAGACGTTACTTTTGGACGTTCCAGGAGGATATCGATACAATGACTCGTTCCCAGATGATCGAAACCGTGGCACGCAAGACCGGCTTTACCGAAGCACAGGTCGAGACCACGATGGACGCTTTGTTTGACCAGATCGCTGACTGTCTGCGCGCAGACGAGAAGGTGACCATCGCAGGCTTTGGCCGTTTTGAGATGCGTCCCCGCAAGCCCAAGGCCTACACCAACCCCAAGACCAAGGTTTCCAGCCGTCTGGAGTCCACCTCCATCCCCGGCTTCAAGGCCAGCGGCCGCTTCAAGCAGAAGCTGGAAGCAGGCAAGGCTGCCAAGACTGAGGAAGCTGTCTGATCCTCAAATCAAATGCAAAGAGCTGTGCCCTCCACTCGGGGCGCAGCTCTTTTTGTTTGTAACTCCCTCAGTTTCGCATTTGCTCAACAGCTCCCTCGGAGAGAGAGCCTCGCCGTGCGGAAAAGTCTCCCTCTGGGAGGAAGGTGACATCGCATTAGCGATGACGGAAGGAGTTCGTTAAGAACCTGCTGACAAGTGCGGCATTTCATGCTATACTGGGTTCAGAATATAAAATGACAAAGGAACGGAGAATCAGATGCTTTACAGTGAGTTGCAGTGCAGCGATGCCATCCACAAGGCCGTGGAGCGCATGGGCTTTGCCGAAATGACCGAAATTCAGGAAAAGACTATCCCCGTCATGATGGCGGGCTATGACGTGATCGCAAAAGCCCCCACCGGCACCGGCAAGACCTGTGCCTTCGGCATCCCGGTGGCGGAGCATATCTTACCGGAAAACAAGTACCCGCAGGCCGTGATCATGGCCCCCACCCGGGAGCTGGCCCAGCAGATCGCGCAGGAGCTGGAAGAACTGACCTATTTCATGCCCGAAGTGCAGGTGGCCTGCGTGTACGGCGGTGCCAACATGGAAAAGCAGGCAAAGCGCCTTGCCGAGGGCTGCCAGATCGTGGTGGCAACGCCGGGCCGTCTGATGGACCACTACAAGCACCATTCCATTGATATCTCCCATGTGACCCAGATCGTGCTGGATGAGGCCGACGAAATGCTGAACATGGGCTTCTATAAGGATGTGCGGCATATCATTGAAATGATGAAGGCCCGCAAGTCCCTCTCCATGTTCTCGGCCACCATCAGCCGCGAGGTAATGGACATCGGCTGGCTGTACCAGCACAACGCCGAGGAGATCACCGTTCAGCCCAAGGAAGAAAGCCAGCCCAAGATCACCCAGTATATGCTGGAGACCTCCGGCCGCAACAAGCTTTCCGACCTTGCACAGATCATCATTGGTGAGAACTACAAGCGGGTGATGGTGTTCTGCGATACCAAGTTCAACACTGCCACTCTGGCCAACCAGCTGGCACGGCTGGGTTTCTCGGTAGACTGCCTGCACGGCGACCTCTCCCAGAAGGAGCGCAACCAGATCATGCAGAACTTCCGGGACGGCAAGCTGGCCATTCTGGTAGCCACCGACGTTGCCGCCCGCGGCATCGATGTTTCGGATGTGGATGCCGTGATCAACTACGATGTGCCCAGTGAGAACGAACATTACACCCACCGCATCGGCCGCACCGGCCGTGCCAAAAAGGAGGGCGTGAGCTACCTGTTCTATGTGCCGGAGGAGAAAAAGCGGGTGCAGGAACTGCTGCGCCTGACCCGCAATACCGACCTGTGTACTCCGGTGCACTTCGACTTCAACCATGAGCACATTGTGGTGGAGAAAAAGCAGGACAGCGCCGACCGGTTCCAGATCAAGTGCTACTTCTGATAAAATAAGAACTCCTTCAGTCTCGCATTCGCTCGCCAGCTCCCTCAAGGAGGGAGCCTTTGGCAGTGCGGCAAAGTTTTATGTTTTGCCAAAGGCCCCATCTCCGAGGGGGCTGTCTGCGAAGCAGACTGGGGGAGTCTCACTTTTTTATTAAAATCTATTGACCTTCCCCTTTCTGGAAGGTGTAAGATGGTGCCTGTAAGGAGGCTGCGAAACCAATGAAGATCAACGAGGTGGAAGCTGCCGTGGGCGTGACCAAAAAGAATATCCGCTTTTATGAGGAAGAGGGGCTCATCAGCCCCCGGCGGGAGTCCGGCAACGGCTACCGAAGTTACTCGGAGGCGGATGTGGAGCGTCTGCGGCGCATCAAACTGCTGCGCAAACTGGATGTGCCGCTGGCCGAGATCCGGCAGATGCTGGAGGGAGAGTGCACGCTGGCCGACGGGATGACCCGGCAGCTGGAGCGCTTGCATACCCGCCGCACCGATCTGGACGAGGCAGTGAACTTCTGCACTCTGCTTCAAAAGGAACCTGTCAGCCTCAATGAACTGGATGTGGAACAGACGCTGGCGCGCCTGACTGCAAAGGAAGAACAGGGAGTGAGTTTTGTGAACATTGAGCAGACAGACCGGAAAGCCGAGCGCGTCAGGGGCGCGCTGGTGGGAGCCGGATTGTTTACTGCGATCATGCTGCTGTCCATCGGCATCATGGCGTGGGCGTTCTGCGTCGATCCGCAGGATGGTGCTGTTTGGCATCCCGGCGGGCTGCATCATCGGTACGCTGAAGGTGCTGGTGGATCGTCTCAAAGAGATCGGAAAGGGAGAAGAAGATGCTTATCGTAACTATTAACGAAGTCCCCGGTAAAAAGATTGAGGCTCTGGGGGTGGTGCGGGGCAGCACCGTGCAGAGCCGTAACCTTGGCCACGACATCATGGCCGGGTTCCGCACCCTTGTGGGCGGCGAGGTGACCGACTACGCCGATATGCTCACCGAGGCCCGGCAGATCGCCACAGGCCGCATGGCAAAGAATGCGGAGGAGCTGGGAGCCGATGCTGTGGTTGGGATGCGTTACGCCTCCGCCAGCGTCATGCAGGGTGCGGCAGAGGTCATTGCCTACGGAACGGCGGTGAGATTTGTATGAGTACAAAAGAAAAGCAGGGGCTTACCCTTTATTTCCTGATTGCCTTTGGTCTGGCGTGGCTGTGCCAGGTGGGCGGCTGTATGGCTCTGCTCCAGCAGAAGAATGCCGTGCTGTATCAGCTGGCACTGATCGCCACTATGTTTTGCCCGCTGCTGGCTGTGCTGCTGGTGCAAAAAGTATTTCTGCGCCAGCCTGTCGGTATCGGCTGGAAGGTGCAGGGCAAACGGCGGTTCTGGCTGGCTGCATGGTTTGGCCCGGCAGTGTTCACCCTGCTGGGCGCAGTGCTGTATTTTGCCGTGTTCCCCTCCCGGCTGGACTTTTCCTGCAGCTGGCTGGTAGCCGCCTATGGCGGTGAGATGGATGCCCAGACCCTGCGCAGCGAGCTGGGGGTCTCTACCCTCAGCTATCTGCTGCAAAACGGGCTGTTTGCGGTGCTTCTTGCCCCAGCCATCAATATGTTCCCCGCGCTGGGCGAGGAGGTCGGCTGGCGCGGCTACATGATGCCCCGCCTGAAGGAGAGGTTCGGTCTGCTGAATGGCCGCCTGCTGGGCGGCGTTGTGTGGGGCATCTGGCATTGGCCGCTGATGCTGCTGGTGGGCTACGAATACGGCACCAATTACTTGGGCGCACCCCTGCTGGGTCTGGTGGTGTGGTGCGTGGTCTGCTTTGCCCTGAACACCCTGTTGGATATTCTCTATGAAAAAACGGAGAGCATCTGGGTGCCTGCCATTGCGCATGGAGCGTTCAATGCCATTGCAGCACTGCCGCAGGTGCTGGTCACCCCTGCAGATGCCTATTATAATGTACTGGGACCCATGCCCATTGGCCTGATTGCCGCGCTGCCGATGTTGGCAGCAGCGGTCTGGCTGACCCTGCGGGAGATGAAACAGGAAGAAAAGAACTGAATCCCAAGGCAACAGCCGCTGCACTTTTTGTGCGGCGGCTGTTTTTGCGCAGAAATGGTGGAAGAAAGGTCAAAACATCCCCTGAAACTGAGCGAAAAACTGGATGATGTATACAAAATGCAAAAAAAGGCGAAAAAAATGTAAAAAAGGCTTGCAAAGTGGCCCGGCATATGGTATTATATTTGAGCGCAAAGTGCTGAGACAAAAGAATGACTTCTGAGTCCCAGCTGGAAGTAAAGCGAAAAGAACCAATAGACGTCCGAAAGTTCCGGCCAGCGCCGAGAAACGGAGAACGCTCCAAGTTCGATAAGAAACGAAAAACTTCGAAAAAAGAGCTTGACAAAAAATCACTTCTGTGATAAAATAATCAAGTCGTCAGCCGAAAGGCTGAGGCGCTCACAGGACCTTGAAAATTGAACAATATCGAAAAACTTGTAACGGAACCTATTTTCGTGTTGGAAAAACACGTTAAACAATTCCAAACAAAGTAATTCACACAGGACGCAAGCGATTGCGTGCTGAGCGAAGAAGATTTAACACTTTTTAAGTGATAAATATCATTTATAAAGAGTTTGATCCTGGCTCAGGACGAACGC
>ENA-OPXH01002456-OPXH01002456.1-human-gut-metagenome-genome-assembly--contig:-NODE-2456-length-10235-cov-7.087525_pt1 | contig 10235 bp, 9 predicted proteins | sample MGYA00241521_ERZ502034 | MGnify/ENA primary metagenome ERZ502034 (study PRJEB25962, sample SAMEA2042103) | human gut metagenome | biome: human gut; feature: human-associated habitat; material: faeces... | reverse complement strand
CACTTACTGCATAAAGGTTCGCCGGGTGTTCAACTTATTATTGCAATTCGGGAACCTGCGGCTTTATTTTATTGCTATAATGATAAAGTTTTTATTGGTGAAGGTCATGCAGGCCGATACAAGATTGACTTGAGCACAATAAGATGATAATCTTAATAAAACGTTAATATGTATCTAATTATATTATTTAAAGGCAGGGAAAATATATGGAATTTTGGCATCTTTTCAGGGCAGGCGGATTTATGATGTATCCGCTGGTTATAGCATCCATTGCGGTTGTTGCTATTTTTATCGAGCGGTTCAATTACTATAAAAAGTGCAGATCGGATACGCAGCTTATCACGGGAATGCTTCGGGAGTATATCCCGGGCGGCAAGTTTGATGAACTGGCAGATGCTTTGGCAAAAGATGGCGGCATTCCGGCTTCGGTTATATTGGACGGAGTCAAATGCATACATCTGAAAGCTGACCAGAATGAATTGATAGAAGGAGCTTCATCAAGGGCTGTCGGCGAATTAAGGAAATATCTGAATTATCTGGATACCATTGTTACACTGTCTCCATTGATGGGTCTTCTTGGAACCGTTATTGGCATGGTCGAATCTTTTAATGTTCTTTCTACTGCTCAAGGGCAGCCTTTTGCCATTACAGGTGGTGTCGCAGAAGCATTGGTGTGCACAGGAACGGGATTGTTTGTAGCTATATTATCTCTTCTTGCATATACATATCTTTCCCAAAAGGTCAGCGAATTTATCGTTCAAATTGAAACACTGGATTCATTGTACCTTTCCTTTATGAAAGGGAGGTAAGGATGAGATTAGAACGATTCGAAAATGAAAAAAAGCCCAAGATAATGATTATACCTATGATAGATATCATCTTTTTCCTCTTGGTATTTTTCATGATGAGTATGCTCAGCATGGTTACACAAAGGTCCATCGGCCTAAACCTGCCGCAGGCTTCGACGGCTGTCATTGAAACGACAGAGGAACTTCCTGTCAGCATTGCAGAAGACGGGACAATTTTTGTTGAGAAAGAGCCTGTTTCAAAAGCAGCTTTTAAGCACAGGATGGAAATAGAAATGAGCAGGAACCATGATGTTAAGGTTTTACTTAGAGCGGACAAGAATTCCCAGCATGGAGATTTCGTTTTTGTCCTTGATCAGCTGAAAGCACTGGGAATCCATAGAATCAGCATAGCTACTGATTCAAATTAATTCAAAAAAGGATCGGTTTATGCATAATATAAATCACAAATGGTCCATGGCTGTTTTTGAGTCAATCCTTTTCCATGTATTCCTCATAGCGTTTTTGGTGGCGGCCGGAAGCTTTTTCATGGCTTCTCTGCCGGAGAGTAGTCCTATTGAGGTGGATCTCGTGGATACGACTGCAGGTGCTTCGGGAGGCGCAGGTTCCGGTTCCGGACATGGCTCGTCTGTTTCAAAATCAGATACAGTGAATGTCAATCAATTACCGGGAGGGGAATCGAAGGATTCATCAGCAGTGAGCAGCGATATGGCATCTTATGAAGATAATAATGAGTATTCACAAAACATAAATACCAGCACAGGCGGATCAGGCGCTGCAGATGGCAGTGCCCAGGGATCTGGCTCTGGCGATGGTACTGGGACTGGCTACGGAAGCGGGACCGGCTCCGGCTCTGGTGATGGCATTGGAAATGGCAATGGAGAAGGTTCTGGCGGAGGCGTTACAGAAGGGCCTCAAATCTTATCAAGGGAAGAACCGGTTTATCCATCTGCGGCAAGGTCTGCCGGGATTTCCGGCACTACTGTTGTCGGATTTATCATAGAAGCGGACGGAAGTGTTTCTTCGGCCTGGGTTGAGCAGTCGTCAGGAAACTCATCGCTGGATAGCGCTGCTGTCCAATCTGTCCAAAATTGGAGATTTGTTCCAGCCAGGCAAAATGGAATTCCGGTTCAATCAAGATCCAGAGTTCCTATAATCTTCAATTTGCGTTAAAATTTAAGACAGGGTTTTTATAATTAAAAATATTTAGGAGGAGTTATTATGAAGACAGGGAAATTATTTGGAATCGGTGTAGGTCCTGGAGATCCGGGACTGCTTACAGTAAAAGCAGTGGAAACGATTAAGAATGCGGATATTATCATCACCCCGAAAACTGAGAAAAAGGATGGGTCTGTTGCTTATAATATTGCCAGGAAATATATTCCGGAAAATGTTGAAATTCTGCCAATGGTATTCCAGATGAGCAATGATATGGAAGCGGTTAATGCCCAGTGGAAAGAAAATCGTAAAATTATTGCGCAAAAGCTGGATGAGGGGAAAAATTTAGTATTTCTCACGCTGGGAGATCCGATGCTCTACAGCACGTACATGTATATTTTTAACGAATTCAGAGATTCAGATAAATATTCCATTGAAACAATCCCCGGAATCCCTGCATTTTTAGGAATTGCTTCTTATATCAACCAGCCTCTAACGGAATGGGAAGAAAATGTATTGATTATTCCGGCTACAGCTTCGCCGGAAAAGTTTGATGCAGCACTGTCTGCCGCAGATAACGCCGTTATTATGAAGGTATATAAGAATTTTGCTTATGTACAGGAAGAATTAAGGAAACACCATATGATGAAGAGATCTGTCATGGTTTCCCGCGCAGGACTTCCTGATGAAATTATCCAGAGAGACCTGGACAGTCTGCCGGCTGATTATAAACCTAATTATCTTAGTACAATTATTGCGAAGAGAGATGAGGACTAATGACAGCATTTAACCGTCCCAGGCTGGTAATTGCCGGCACCAACAGCGGTGTCGGAAAAACAACGATTGTCGTAGGCCTTTTAGCGGCACTTCGTCAAAAAGGACTTTCGGTGCAGCCATTTAAGGTAGGACCGGATTACATAGATCCAGGCTTCCATTCAAAGGCAGCCGGCCGAGATTCTTATAATCTTGATACATGGATGGTTCCGGAAGAATATCTTCAGGAAAACTTCACAAAGTTGTCAGACGGGGCTGATATCTCAATTATAGAAGGCGTCATGGGCCTGTATGATGGAGGGGCTAATGGAGTAAGTTCTACTGCCGATATAGCAAAGAGACTTAAGGCCCCGATCATCCTTGTTCTGGACTGCAAATCAGTCGGATACAGCATTGCGGCCACAGCATTGGGATTCAGAGAATATGATAAGACAGCAAATATTGCCGGCGTTATTTTGAACAAACTTGGATCTGACAGGCATGAAGCCATGATCAGGGAAGTTATGGAAAAAATAAATATGCCGGTTGTCGGCGCTTTCCATAGGGATGATCATCTTAAGACACCGGAAAGGCACCTCGGTCTGACGCCGGTTACTGAAATTGAAACGAGCCAGCTGATTGAAGATATCGGAAAGGCTGCCAGCCGATACATTGATATGGATCAGATTCTTGCTATCGCCAATTCTTCACCGGATCTTGATATTGACGATGATAAGAATGCAGAAGAGAACCATAAAATTGTGAAAATCGGCGTTGCCAGGGATGCAGCATTTTCGTTTTATTATCCATCCAGCTTAGAAAAATTAGAGAGCATGGGAGCCGAGCTCATCGATTTCAGCCCGCTGGAAGACAGCAGCATTTCTGATGTCGACGGACTGATTTTTGGCGGTGGTTTCCCGGAAATGTTTTTGGAAAAGCTTCAGGAAAATGAAAGCATGAAGCAGTCGATCAGAGAGGCTGCATCAAAGGGGATGCCTATTTACGCAGAATGCGGCGGTTTAATGTACTTATGCCGTCAAATTGTTGATTTTGACGGGAACGCTTTTGATACAGCAGGCATTATTCCCGGGGTTTGTAAAATGGGCAAGAACCTGCAGCGTGTGGGTTACGTGACTGCCACTGCCCTTAAAGACAGCATTGCTGCCAGGAAGGGGGATCAATTGAGAGGACATGAATTCCACTTCTCAATGATCACCAAAGATGAGGATTACCCGGATGCATATGAACTTCAGGGAACGCGTCAGAGTACTCCGCACTTGGAGGGCTACAGCAAGGATAATGTTCTTGCAAGCTACCTGCACATTTCTTTCGAGGGAAACCCTAAGGCAGCCGATCATTTCATAAAATCATGCTTGTCTTATAAAAAGACTCATTTGTAAAAGCTGGTTCATGTACGAAAATATATAGAATTGATAATAGTCAATTTAGAGGAGAATATATGGAAAACAAGGGCCTTATACTTATTAATACAGGGAACGGCAAGGGGAAAACGACAGCCGCTCTGGGAACTGCTATCCGTGCATGGGGAGATGGACAGAAAGTTCTGATTCTCCAGTTCATAAAAGGCGGCTGGAAGTATGGAGAGCTTAATGCCATCCAGGCTTTAAATAAGCTGGATCAGCGGATTGAAATACGCCAGATGGGAGATGGATTTGTCTTCCATAATCAGGAAGAGGATGAAGAGACTTTCCAGAAGAAAAAGGCTTTGGCTAAGGAAGGCTGGGACATGGTGCGCCGGGAATTTGAAAGCGGCAATTGGGATTTGATTGTTCTGGATGAGATCAATTATGCAATCCATTTCGGAATGCTCAATGTAGATGAAGTTCTCGAATTATTAAACAATAAACCGGAGCGTCTGAATGTCATCCTTACAGGACGGTATGCTGAGCCCAAACTTATAGATGCTGCTGATACCGTTACGGAAATGACCTTGGTTAAGCATGCGTTCCAGAAAGGAATCCGGGCCCGGAAGGGAATTGAATTCTAAATCCTTCTGCAATATAAGTATCCGTAATCATGAAATAATAAAAAGCTCGTAATATAAACGTTGCGGATTTTAAGCTGATACAGTGAAGGCGGGCAATATCAGTTATCTTCTTTACATGTTTGTACTGGCATGATAAACTTTTGTAAGTTGTAGGTACATTTGTTTATTCAATGAGGGATGTATATGGCACTTTATGTAAAGAAATTCGGCGGAAGTTCAGTCGCGACTCCGGAAAAAATGCTTAATATAGCAAATCGTGTGCTTCGTGATAGGAAACCTGGTGATAAAATCGTTATTGTTGTTTCTGCTATGGGTGACAGCACGGATGACTTATTAGATTTGGCAGCAAAGGTTTCTGATGTGAACTATGCCAGAGAACGGGATATGCTTCTCTCTACAGGTGAACAAGTGTCAATTGCATTAATGGCAATGACATTTAAGAAACTCGGGGTTCCAGCTATTTCCTTAACTGGCCCGCAGGCAGGCATAGTTGCAGGCGGCGGTTATGGAAAAGCTACAATTGACGACGTTAAACCGGACAGGGTGTTTAAGGAACTGGAAGCCGGCAATATAGTGATTGTCGCAGGATTCCAGGGAATGATGCCAAACGGTGATATCGCTACATTAGGCAGAGGCGGAAGTGATGCTACTGCCGTTGCGCTCGCCGGAGCCATGCATGCCGATATGTGCGAGATTTTCACAGATGTTGACGGTGTATACTCTGCTGATCCGAGACATGTAACCGGAACTATAAAAATGAAAGAAATTACCAATACTGAGATGCTTGAAATGGCAAGGCTTGGCGCCGGAGTCATGCAGCCAAGAAGCGTAGAACTGGGAATGAAGTACCATATTCCGATCCATGTAAGGTCTACGTTCACAGATGAAGAAGGCACCATAATTCGGGAGGTATGTACAATGGAAACCAGAGATGACACCGTAAGAGGCGTAGCACAAGACGCTCATGCTGCAAGAATTGCTGTTCTTGGATTAAGAAATATTCCAGGAGTTGCTTACAAAATTTTCTCTGTACTGGCTGAAAACAATATCACCGTAGATATGATTGTTCAAAGTGTCAGAAATTCTAACGATGATAAAACGGATATCATTTTCACAATTGACGACGCCGATCTCTCTGATGCAAAGAGAGTTTTGGATGCAATGAGAGATGAAGGAAAAGTCGAAGAAGTGATTTATGATGATGATACAGCAAAGGTATCCGTTGTTGGTGCCGGAATGCTCGGCCGCCCGGGTGTCGCTGCCCGCATGTTTGGCGCTTTGGGCCGTGCAGGTGTCAATATTGATATTGTAAGTACTTCAGAAATCAGTATTTCCTGCCTTATTTTGCGTAAGGATCTCGATAAAGCAGTACAGGCTATTCATGATGAATTCTTCACGGCAGGAGAAGGCAGATAAACTGTTCCATTAATAGACAAAAGCACAGGTCTCGTCCCTGCGCTTTTTCTATTTATGAATCTATTCCAATGATTTGCTTTTAAATACGATATTTATAAATTTTTGATTAAAGGAGAGGCCTATGAAATTCAATAATGGAGATATAATACACGGCTTCCGTGTTACAAATCTATCACATATACAGGAAGTGGATTCCGATGCATATTTGATGCAGCATGAGAGAAGCGGAGCCAGACTTCTCTATCTCGCAAATAACGATGATAATAAGGTTTTCTTTATCAGCTTCCGCACGACACCGGATAATTCCAAGGGAACTCCGCATATCATGGAACACTCTACACTCTGCGGTTCCAGAAAGTTTCCTCTTAAGGAACCATTCGTAGAACTGGCTAAGGGATCTTTAAATACATTTTTAAATGCTATAACCTGGCCGGATAAAACGATGTACCCGATCGCCAGCAGAAATGATAAGGATTTCCATAACCTTATGGACGTTTATCTGGATGCCGTTTTCTATCCGGACTGCCTTAAAAATCCTCAGATCCTTATGCAGGAAGGCTGGCATTACGAATTGGATAATGTGGATGCGCCGTTGACCTATAATGGCGTTGTTTATAATGAAATGAAGGGCGCTCTTTCATCTCCGGAAGCAATCATGGAAGACAAGGCGATGGAGGAACTGTTTCCCGATACGACATACGGAGTAGAATCCGGCGGGGATCCTGAAGTCATTCCTACATTATCATTCAGGGAGTTCAGTGAATTCCATCGCAGATTCTATCATCCATCCAACAGCTATATTTATCTTTATGGCGACATGGATATCGATGAGACACTGAAATTCATCGACCAGGAATATCTGAGCCATTTTGACGCAAGGAATGTCTATTCCGCTGTCAAAACTCAATCCCCGCTTCCGAAAAGAAAGATTGTTGAGGCGCCATTCGGCATTTCTGAAAATGAAAGCCTTGAGAAGAAGACTATTCATGCATTATATATTGCACTTAATGACCATATAACTACGGAAGAGTCTCTCGCATTCAAAATCCTGAGCTATGTTCTGGTAGATATGGATGGAGCTCCATTAAAGAAAGCAGTTTTGGACGCAGGAATCGGGAATGATGTATCTAGTGCGTATGGAGACAGCTATAAACAGCCGGTATGGACAATCGAAGTAACTGGTTCAGAAATTGATAAGAGAGAGAAGTTTATTTCAACTGTCGATCTTGTCTTAAGGAATCTTGCCCTTGATGGAATTGACAGGAATATGCTTGAAGCAGCACTCAACCGCACAGAGTTCATCCTGCGTGAGAATGATTTCCAGGGAAAACCGAAAGGACTTCTGTATGGAGTGAGAGCAATGGATCTCTGGCTGTATGACAGAGACCCCATGCAGGCTCTTAAGTACATTGATGATATCAAGGAACTTAGAAATAATCTGGATAAAGGATATTTTGAAAATCTGCTTTTAAAATACGTTATCAAGAACACGCACCAGGTACTGATTACAATGAAACCTGAACGTGGTCTGACAGAAAAGAAAAATAAGGAGACAGCAGAGAAACTGGCTGCCTTCAAGAGCTCTCTCTCCCACGAACAGCTTGAAGAAATCGTCGAATCGACAAAAGCCCTGAAGGAAAGACAGGCTTCGATGGAAACGGAAGAAGCTTTAAAGACAATTCCGCTTCTTTCAAGAAAAGACCTTAAACGTGAAATCGAAGATGACAGCCTTATTGAAGAAGACCTGAATGGTATCCGTCATTTCCATTATGAAGTCAACACAATGGGTATCACTTATTTGAATATCTTCTTTACACTGTACGGATTGAAGGAAGAAGATATTCCGTATGCTAATCTACTGACGTCGATATTATGCAGCATGAATACTGATAAACATAGCTATGTTGAATTATCCAGACTGTCCAATGCTTATACCGGAGGACTTGGGTTCAATGTCAGTGCATACAGCAGGTATGATAATTCCGCAGATTATACCCCTGTTTTTGCCATCCGGGGAAAAGCTCTGACATCGAATGTCGACAAGCTGATGGGACTCATTGGTGAAGTTCTCTGCCATACTTCTTTCGAAGATACCGCAAGATTGAGAGAGATTCTTCTTCAGGAAAAATCGGAATGGGATATGAGCGTGTTCAGCCGTGGAAGCTCACTGGTTATGACAAGACTTTCTTCTTATTTCTCTAAAGCCGGTGCATTTGCCGAACAGCTTGGATTGAGTTACTACTATTTCCTGTCAGACCTGGTTCGCGATTTTGATGCAAATTCTGATGAGATTGTCCGCAGGCTGGCAGAAGTTGCAAAGATTATTTTTGCAAAATCAAATCTGTTTATAGAAACGATTGGAGAGTCCGGCGAGGTAAGCGCGGTCAAGGATCATTTATATGAAATTGCCGATGATCTTCCGGATGGAAATGTTTATCAGAAGCACACCTTTGATTTTGCCGAAGGAAACAAGAACGAGGCATTCTTAACTTCCGGAAAAGTCCAGTATGTTGGCGAAGGCGGAGATTTCCGCAAATACGGGTTCAATTATACTGGCGCTCTCCGGGTTATGGAAACCATTCTGCGCTATGAATATTTATGGAAGAAGGTTCGCGTCCAGGGCGGAGCATATGGTGCATTTACCCAGTTTTTAAGTGATGGTACTGCGATTTTATGTTCTTACAGAGATCCGAATTTAAAACAGACCCTTGAAACATACAAGAACCTTCCTGAATATATCCGCACGCTCGAATTATCAGACAGGGAAATGACAAAATACGTAATTGGCACGATGGCTGCAGATGAAATACAGCTTACCCCGTCAATGAAGGGCGAACGCGCAATGCTTCATTATTTGAATGGCAATTCTGTTGAAAACCGCAGAAAAGTCAATGATGAAATCGTCAACTGCACAGTAGAAGATATCAGGAAACTTGCGCCTTTGCTTCAGAGCGTTATTGATCACTCCAGTATCTGCGTAATGGGAAATGAAGAAAAGATTCATCAGGATGCAGATGTATTTGATAAAATCCTGTCCCTTCCAGACTGATCATATGCAGGTAAGAACGAGATTTGCTCCGAGCCCGACCGGTTTCATGCATCTGGGAAATATCTGGATCGCACTCTTGAACTGGTTGTGGACCCGGCAGAATAAGGGCAAAATTGTTTTAAGGATTGAAGATATAGATACGCAAAGAAGCAAGCCGTCCTATATACAAGGAATTTTAGACGATCTTTCCTGGCTGGGACTGGATTTTGATGAGGGCCCTGGCCATAGCTTCTCTTATGGAGATACGATACAGAGCCAGCGTACACATCTCTACGAGGAAACCTGCAGGGACCTTCTGAAGCAGGGGGAGTTGTACCCTTGCTTCTGCTCCCGTGCAAGGCTTCACGCAATCAGTTCAGCACCGCATGCTAATGAGGCAGTATCCTCGTATGACGGCCATTGCCGAAATCTGACAGAACAGGAGAGAGCCGTCCAGACAAAGGCTCCTTCACTCAGATTTAAGGTGGACGATTGCAGGATAGAATTTACGGATCTGCTGAAAGGAAAGCAGTCAAAACATTTAAGAGCCGGCTTTGATGATTTTGTCGTAAAAAGAGCTGACGGGATGTTTGCGTATCAGCTTGCTGTTTCACAAGATGATGGCGCCATGGGAATCACTCATGTGTTTCGGGGAAACGATTTAATGGATTCCACTTTTTACCAAATCCTATTGATGCGTAAAATGGGATACACTCCTCCGGCATATGCACACCTGCCGCTTTTAGTCGATCAGCAGGGAATCCGTCTTTCTAAAAGGCAGCATGGGATTTCGGTTAAAGAGTTAAGAGAAAGTGGTACTACAGCAGAAGAAATCATAGGATTCTTACTGTATCTGGCGGGGGAAACCGGTCACAAGTGCAGGATGTCTGCTTCTGAGGCTCTTCGGAATGTCGATTTTAACACCTGCAGAAATCTCACAAAAGATTCAATAACAGTTCCTTTTAAAAAAATGAATATTTTGAGATGAACGTATTTTTTAGGGGGATGTGACAAAATTCATCCCAATAAAAAAGGCTCTGCCCCGGATCATTTGGTCCGGGGCAGA
>ENA-OPXH01002454-OPXH01002454.1-human-gut-metagenome-genome-assembly--contig:-NODE-2454-length-10239-cov-2.255793_pt1 | contig 10239 bp, 8 predicted proteins | sample MGYA00241521_ERZ502034 | MGnify/ENA primary metagenome ERZ502034 (study PRJEB25962, sample SAMEA2042103) | human gut metagenome | biome: human gut; feature: human-associated habitat; material: faeces... | reverse complement strand
ATGAATGTGGTTGTGGACACCATCATGAACATGAACATCATCACGATGAATGTGGTTGTGGACACCATCATGAACATGAACATCATCACGATGAATGTGGATGCGGACATCATCATGAACGTGTGGAAGATCATCGTGAATTGGCTAATTCAATCAAATTTAATATAGTTGGTTTGGATTGTGCAAACTGTGCAAGTAAAGTAGAAGCTGAGATAAAAAAACAATCTTACATTGAAGATGCGGTTGTTAATTTTTCTACTCAAAAGTTAATGGTTAAAGTAAAAAACGATGATTCTTTAATGGAAAAGTTACAAGCTGTTGTTGACTCTGTTGAAGAAGGAGTTGTTTTATCAAAGGAAGATAATCAAAAAATATATAGTAAACCAAAATTATTTGATTTAAAAGAAAATATGGAATTGGTTGAAGGTGTTATTATTTTTATAGGGGCACATTTCTTTGCAGGTGGTTTTGCTACTTTCTTATATTTGTTTGCTTATTTATTAATTGGTTATAAAGTCATTTTAAAAGCAATTAAAAATATTGGTAGAAAAGACTTTTTGGATGAAAATTTCTTGATGTGTTTAGCAACTTTTGGAGCGATTGCTTTAGGTGATTACAGTGAAGCAATTGCGGTTATGCTATTTTATGCTATTGGTGAAATTTTCCAAGGATATGCTGTTAATAAGACAAGATCATCTATTTCTTCTTTAATGGATATTAAAAGTGAGTATGCTACAATTGTAAAAGATGATCAAATGATTCAAGTAACTCCTGAAGAAGTACAAGTAGGAGATACAATTGTTGTTAAAGTTGGAGAAAAAGTACCGTTGGATGGTAAAGTTATTAAAGGAAACAGTATGTTAGATACTGCAAGTTTAACAGGTGAATCAGTTCCTAGAAGTGTTGAAGTAGGAGATGAGGTTTTATCAGGAGTTGTCAATTTAAATGATGTTATTTATATTGAAGTAACAAAACCTTATGCGGATAGTACAGTAAGTCGTATTATTGATCTTGTTGAAAATTCTGCAAGTAAAAAAGCTAAAATTGAAAAATTTATTACCCGTTTTGCAAAAGTTTATACACCAACTGTTGTGGGACTTGCTGTTTTATTATTAATTGTTCCGATGATTATTTTACCAAATCAAAATTTCTATGATTGGCTTTATCGTGCATGTACATTCTTAGTTGTTTCTTGTCCATGTGCACTTGTTATTTCAGTACCTTTAGGTTTATATGCTGGTATTGGTAAAGCGAGTGCTTTAGGTGTTTTAGTTAAGGGTGGAAACTATTTAGAATTATTAAAAGATATTGATACTGTTGTTTTTGATAAAACAGGAACACTTACTAAAGGTGAATTTGAAGTTGTTGAAATTTCAGATGATTATTTATTAGAAATTGGTGCATATGGTGAATATATGTCAAATCATCCAATTGCTAGAAGTATTGTTAAAGCTTATAATAAAGAAATCGATAGTACAAGAATAGAAGATTTTAAAGAAATCGCTGGAAAAGGTCTTTCTGTTGTTATTGATCAAAAACAATATGAATTAGGAAATGAAAAATATTTTCATGAATTAGGTATTGAAGTGAGTCAACCTCAATCTATTGGAACAATTGTTCATATAGCATGTCAAAAACAATATTTAGGACATATCGTTGTTGCAGATGTTATTAAAGAATCTACAATGCCAGGTATTCAAGACTTAAAGAAGGCACATGTTTCAAATACGGTTATGCTTACAGGAGATCATTCAACTGTTGCTCGTGATATTGCTTCTAAAATAGGAATTGATCAAGTATATAGTGATTTATTACCACAAGATAAAGTTACACAATTAGAAAAATTAATGGGTAATGATCATGTTGTAGCTTTTGTTGGTGATGGTATTAATGATGCGCCAGTTCTTGCTAGAAGTGATATTGGTATTGCGATGGGTGGCGTTGGTAGTGATGTAGCTATTGAAGCTGCAGATGTTGTTTTAATGAGTGACGATATTACATCAATTGCTAAAGCCATTCAAGTTTCTCATTATACAAACTTTATTTTAAAAGAAAATGTTACTTTTACGTTATTAATTAAAATTGGAGTTTTAGTTCTTACTTTGTTTGGACTTACAAATATGTGGATGGGTGTTTTTGCTGATGTAGGTGTTACTTTAATTGCTATTTGTAACTCAATGAGAATTTTGTATAAGAAGTCATAATTTTGACTTCTTTTTTTTATTTTGTCCATACTTAAAAGGGTGATTAAAATGAATTTGCTTGAATATTTTGTTTTGCCCTTAATTTCTTTGATTGTTTTGTTTTTACTAACGAAATTAATGGGCTATAGGCAAGTAACAGAGTTATCTTTATATGATTATATAATTGGAATTACAATTGGTTCTATTGCTGCTGAAATGGTTATGGGAAGTTTTAATGATATTTTAAAGCCGTTGATTGGAATGATTGTTTATGGTGTTTTTACTTGGGGTGTTTCTGTTTTAACAAAAAGGTATTTAAATTTTCGCTTTTTTGTTGAAGGGAAACCTGTTGTTATATTTGAAAATGATAAGATATATTTAAAAAGTTTGGATAAAGCAAAAATTGATTTGAATGAATTGTTGATGAATTGTAGAATGAATGGTTATTTTGAGCTTAACGAGTTAGATAAAATTATTTTAGAAACAAATGGGAAATTTACTTTTTATCCTAAGACATTGTCAAGGCCCTTAAAATTAGGTGATCTACATCAAGAAGTTCAAAAAGAATTTATACCAACAATTCTTATTTTACAAGGAACAATTATTTATGAAAATTTAGAATTGATTCATCATAATCAAAAGTGGTTAGAACAAATTATGAAAGTTCATGGAATTAATCTTCAAGAAATTGTTATTTTGTATGTAGATGGACAACAAACAATACATTTTTATTTAAAAAACGAATTAAAAAGGGATTTTATTTAATCCCTTTTTTGCATATCATATATAATTTTTAAACCTTTGAATGTAAGATCTTTATCATAGGCATCAATCAAATTTGTTTCTTGATAGATCATTCTACCTAGACCACCTGTAGAAACGACTTTTAATGGTTCAGGATATTGGCTTTTAATTTCTTCAATCAGTTTCTCTGTTAAACCAATATAACCATAAACAACCCCTGATTGCATACCTTCAACAGTATTTTTACCAATAATATGTTGTGGTTTTTTTATTGCTACTTCAGGTAGTTGAGCAGCACGATTAGATAACATTTCAGCAGAAATACCAATACCAGGAGCAATTGCGCCACCCATAAATTCACCTTTTGAAGAAATAACATCGAATGTCGTAGCAGTGCCAAAATCAATTACTAAACAAGCACAATGGTGACTATAGTAGGCACCAACAGCATCAACAATACGATCACTTCCTAAAGATTTAGGATTATCATATTTTACAGAAATGCCTGTTTTAATTCCTGGACCAACAATAATAGGTTCTTTGTGGAAATATTTACGAATGGAATTTGTAAAAGAATACATGATTTTAGGAACGACACTAGAAATAATAACATCTTTTATATCTTCAACGGTTACATTATAGGCGCTTAAAAAAGCAAGAATCATAAAACCATATTCGTCTGATGTCCTTTGCAGTTTAGTCGTTAAACGATAATTGCCAATAAGCTGATCATTTTTAAAAAGTCCCATTGTAATATTTGTGTTTCCCATATCTACAACTACTAGCATCTTTATTCTCCTTTAACTTTCATTAATTTTTCTAAAATAATATGTGCTAGATCTTCTTTGCTCATTAAATCTAAATAATCAACAAAGTTTTTTGTAATTAAAGCAACTTTATTTGTATCAGTTTTAAACCCAGCACCATCTTCAAATAAATCATTAACAACTAATAAATCACAATTCTTCTTAAAAAACTTATTTTGAGCATTTTCAATAACATTTTCTGTTTCCATAGCAAACCCACAAATAGTTTGTTTTGTTTTATGTTTTCCAATATAAGATAAAATATCTTCGTTTTTTCCTAATTTTAAATAAAATTCGTCAGCTTTTTTCTTTATTTTTTGATCGCTATATTCTAAAGGACGATAGTCACCAACAGCAGCAGACATGATAACATAATCTTGAAAATCAAAATAACTTAATACTTGTTTAAACATACCTTGTGCACTTTGAATTTTGATTACATCTACTTCGTAAGGAGCTCTTTGAGATGATGGCCCACTAATCAATGTGACATGAGCTCCTAATTGACGAGCAACTTTTGCTAGTGCATAGCCCATTTTTCCACTTGAATGATTTGAAATAAATCTCACTGGATCAAGTGGCTCTTGAGTAGGACCAGCGGTAATAAGAACATGCTTTCCAGCTAATGGATGAGGAGATGTCGCATATTCAATAGCATCAAGTAAATCTTCAATATCACTTAAATGTCCTCTTCCTTGATAACCACATGCGAGTTCACCAATTTCAGGTTCCACAATCTTAATATGATAAGATTTACAAATATCAAGATTTTTTTGAGTTGCAGTATTTTCATACATGTGTACATTCATTGCAGGGGCAATGATTTTTGGACATGTTGCTGCTAAAAAGGCGGAAGATAAAACATCGTCTGCTAAACCATGAGCAACTTTGGCAATAATATTTGCAGTTGCTGGAACAATAATAAAACAATCAGCATCCTTAACAATGTTAATGTGTTTAATTTGATAACCTGTTTCATCAAAATCATCAATTAAAACAGGTTTATGAATAAGTGCTCCAAAGGTAAGTGGTGTTACAAATTGAGCCGCATTTTTTGTCATAATAACTTCAATATTATAATTTTTCTTTTTTAAACGGGAAATAAGTTCACATGTTTTATATGCTGCAATACTTCCTGTTATACCAATAACAATTTTTTTCATAAAACCTCCAAGGGTGATTTTTACATCTATGCAACATTATAATATATTTTGAAATCCCATACAATGTATTTCATTCTTTTATTTTTTGGTTTTCATGATAAAATATCTTTAAAAGAAAAGAGGAGTGTTTATGAAGAAAATAGCTGTATTATGTAAAGATGGATTTGAAGAAATCGAAGCATTGACACCGGTTGATGTTTTAAGAAGAGCAAATGTTCATGTTGATTTAGTAGGGATGGATGATTTAAAGGTGACAAGTTCTCATCAAATTACAATTCAAATGGATTGCGTCTTTAATGATCAAATCAAAGAATATGATGGAATTGTTATTCCTGGTGGTTTACCTGGAGCAACAAATTTAAGAGATGATGCACGTGTTATTGAAATTGTTCAACAATTCAATCAGGAACATAAATTGATTGCTGCTATTTGTGCAGGACCAATTGTTTTAGCTAAAGCAGGTATTTTAAAAGATAAAATCTGTACTTGTTCTCCAGGTTTTGAAACACAACTTACCGGAGCTAATTATCAAGAAGCTATTGTTCAAAAAGATGATCATATTATTACAGGTAAAGGACCAGCGGCTGCCTTAGAATTTGGATATACTATTTTAGAAAGTTTAGGGTACGATTCATCAAACTTAAGACAAGGTATGCAATATGAATATCTTATGAACGTTGAAGCACATAAAGAATAAAATTGATAGTAAAACGCTAATTTCGATAAGACCATTGATTTGAGAAAAGAAAATAATGAACATGGCAATGATTGAAAGACCGTAGGAAAACCATAAATAAATTTTGTGAGCTAAAATTGGCTCACTTTTTTGTTTATTTTTAATAAGATATGCTAAGAATAAAAGTGCAATGATAATGCAAGATAAAGGAATAAAAACATGTAAAGTTGAAAAGAAATAGTCCCATAGGTGTTCATCTCTGAGGTGATGGGTAGTGAGGAAGTGATCCAAGTACATTAAATGGTTGATCACCAGTCGGGTTGAATTGTAGATATAACTGCTTGCCTGGTTTTTTTGGTGAAAAACATGATGATAGAGTATCAGGGGAATACAAGTGATTCGGTTGGCTGCATGAAAGACCTGAATCAAAAAAAGCAGGTCTTCGTATGTGATTTCTCTGTTATCTGAAAACCATATGTTGTGGTTTTCCAAGATTTCTCTTTTGTAGAGGATGTGCCACATATACCCCCAATGGGTAAAAGGTCTCCACTCCTGCTCCTTTTTCCAGTCACCGATGAGGTGGGAGAAGATTTCTTGTTTCAATTGTTCTTGGTTAGGACAGTCAGGGTAATATGGATGAGGAATGATCCGATCCGGATAAATGCTGTCGAAATTGGAGATGGCAATATCGGCCTGATCTTCCCTGGCCTTTTGGTATAATTTTTCGTACATATCCAATTCCCTCCAGTCATCGTGGTCCGAAAAACCGATGTATTCTCCCCGGGCGATTTTAAGTCCTTCATTGCGGCTTAAACCGATATTCAGATTTTGTTCGTTGATTATCAGCCGGATGCGTGGATCTTTTTCGGCATACTCCCGGGCGATCCGGTCGCTACCGTCGGTGGGACAGTCTAGAACCAAAATGATTTCGATATCCTTTAATGTTTGATTAACAAGTGTATCCAGGCATTTTTCCAGGAATTTGCCGGCATTATAAATGGGGACGATGATACTTACTTTGGGTGTCATATACCTGTTTATATAGATTTTGACAAAGGTACGGATAATATTGTGAGTTTAAATACAACAAAGGCATTTGCATTTGAGAGAAAGTTCGGTTATTTTCGCCTATTTTAAAATTATATTTATATGAAAATAATTTACAATATTCCAAATATAATTCGAATGGCTGGTATGGAGCGTATACTGGCAATTAAAGCAAATTATTTGGCCGGATTGACCGGAATGGAAGTTGTGATTATAACCTATGAACAAAAAAATCTACCCTTGGCTTTTGATTTTTCGGATAAAATCCGGTTTTATGATTTGGATATCGATTATGCAGCATGTAGGGGAAAAAATATTTTTTGGAAGATGATCTTTACCCAGACACCGTTGGTAATTACGGAGATCTTTACGAAAACAATTACCTTGCAAGGCTCCGCACAATCCTCGACAACTATAAAGAAGAACATCCGGAATACGCCGATGTCATTGAGGAAACGTACGAATATCAAAAGGACTTTGTAAACAAATATCCTGTTGCCAAAGATAAATTTACAACCAAGCTTAAAAAAGGTCAGACCTATGTATTCGTCATTGACAATAGGGGAATGGCTAAAGCTGTCCCGCCTTACTTTACTACCCATGGCAGCAATGAACAGAGTTGTCTGTGGGGTGGAAACTACCTGAAGGCATATTCATTCGACATGAATATTGAATACAGGAAATAATTTTTCTGGAAACAGAGAAATACCGATGGGGCACCCCACTTTGTGGGGTGCCCCTTATTTTATGCCGGTATCCAGCAAAGATCAATCATTGACAAAAAAATTACGCTTTAATAGTCTTAGTGAATGTAAACTACAAAAAGAGATGAAACTTTTTCCATCTCTTCAATAGTTTTTATAATGCAAGATTTAATGTTCAAAGATTCTATGTTCTTCATAAAAGCCCTTTAAATGATAATGAATAGTTTCATCATTTATACTTGTACATGAAAAACAATAAATAAAAAATGGGTACAGCCATATTAGCGGCTACCTAACGGGCAGCTCATGTTTAAAATATTCACACACTAATATGGGCTTACATACCCATCAACTTTCTATAAGTATACTAACACAAAGCACCTTACAATTCAAGCATTATTTTATATAAAAATTAACTAAAATATTACTACGTTCCAAATGTTTTATATGGAAAATGCTGTGTAATATTTATTTTATGACTAAATAGATTTGCATAAATATCTTTTTTATATTCATATTTGGAATATAGAGCATTAGCTACATAATCCGCGGCCTGAATTATAAAAGCATCTTTTGCATCTGAATCTTTATATTCAAAATTAATTTCCACATCTAAGTTCTCTTCATATACTATATAGGCAATTATATATTCTCGTAAAGAGTTTTTAGATGCTATCTTTGTTGTTTTGTTATCGAAAAGTATATTTATTTTAGTTCCTGTATCTTTTTCTGTGATAAGACGAGAAATAAGAATTTTAGAAGCAAAATTGTATAATATATTTTTATCTTTTAACAATCTTGATTCAATATGATTTAAGTCTATTACAATATATGAGACTGTTACATCCTTCGATGCAATACATTCGAGAAGATGATATTTGACACATGGGTATGCATCTTTTGCTTTTATCTCATTTGCATGCATGGTTTTCAATTCTGGAAATTTTTCTCCAGCAATTTTCAATTTTCTTTTCATAATATTATGTAATGATTTGACATTGGTAGTATCTATGCAGGAAATCACAAAATATCTTCCCGCAGTTCCCAAATTACCAGATTCATCAAATATTAGATATCGTTCATTGTTATTGTACATTTTCTTAAGTTCCAATCTTCTGAATATATAGTATTATACATTCTTAGTAAATTTATATCAATATATCAAAGGGAAATCAAAGGAAAATGTTACAAAAAAAACAAAAAAATAAAACCATAAAAGAATGTAATCTTCTATTGATTTTATTTTTTATTCCTAACTAAATGACATTGCTCCAAACGCTTCTCTTCTTTTCTTAATTTTTCCCTGTAATAAAATGCCTGCCTTATTCTTCCTGCTGCCGGCAATGCCGTCCGTGACACCCTTTGAAGTTTTCTTGAAGCTCCCGGCATCCTTTTCCTCATACCACGGATCAAGATCGTAAAAAATAGACTTTTTATTCCCTTTCGCACGGCCGGTTACAACGGATTGTTTTTCGTTCTTCAACCAGGAATGGTGGCTGCTGGATGCTACAACACGCGGGACGAATACCAGGGTGCTGTCATCATATTCATACGAGTTCTGCATCGCGAGGATGTTGGACGTAATCGCATGATGCAGGGCATTACTGTACTTGTAGATTGTTTCCCCTTTATCCGTGGTTCCCATTTTGTCGATCCAGTATGGGTAGTAGTCTGACTGGTCTTTGGGAGGTGTATACTTCTTTTTTGCTTTTTTTACGACTTCCGGGTCGCTGGTGGACGCTACTGGGGAAGCATATTTACTTTTTCCCTTTCCGTCTGCCCCATACTTAAGTGTCCCTTTCTTGTTGACCTCATTGAGGTCATACGTGACCACCGATACCCCGATGACGCCTGGTTCATAAACGGTTGGGTTATTGCCACTCCCACCAATATAAGATGGACTGGATGTATTACCCTTTGTTCCATAATCATTCGATGCCCCATTACCCTTTGCTGCATAAATGATTGTGGCCTCGGCACACCCAAGGATGGCTGAAACTGCAATCAAGACCACTGCTGTCAGCACTGCCCCGCGCTTTCCCATCCACGCAGCAAGCTTTTTGAAAAACCTGCTTTTGTATCTGCTGTCTGAAATACCATTGTTCTTTTCTTCCATGATTTTCCTCCTAAATAAAGAATGTCTATTATAAAACCGCTCCTGCGGTAGCATTTTTTATAATCACATGTTACAATATCTAGTATGCAATGCTGTTTTTGCAGCCTTATTTTTATGCGAGGAGCGAAAAACGGGAAAAGGTGAAAACGTAAAAAGGGAAAAGTGTATAGTAAAAAGTTTTCCGTTTTCCTTGACGTTTTCCAAAATGGCTCAATATATAAGGTGAAAGGGACAAAAGATTTCCTTTCAGCTGCTTATTCATATAAATTTTAACAAGACCAAAGGAGGGTTTTATCATGAAGAAAAATGTTTTAAAAAAACTGATGTGTGCAGTCCTTGCCACTGCATGTGTTGCCACTGCTGTTGTACCTGCAATGGCTGATGATGTCATTACCGCTGAAGCTGCCACAAAGAAAGTTACTTCTGCGTACAAGTATCATTTGGAAGGTTGTGACAAAAAAGGCTATGTTATGGATGGCTTTTCAAAAGCTGCCTTTTACAAAGATCTGAACTCACTGCCGGCTGTTAAAATAGGGAAAACAACCATTAACGTTCCGGCAGTAACGTCCTCAGTAAAATCAATCTCTAAGGAAAAAGGGAATCCTATCTACGAATCCTTTGTAAAATTTAAAGCACCAAAGACGGGGAAATACGTATTTACGCTCGACAACTTGCAGGGTACAGACGATAAATCCTTAAAATGTATGGCAGATGGTGATCTCTGCCAGATATCAAAAACCGGTAAAAAATACGGCTTGGACGGAGTCGAAGATTCTGATACTGTCGGCAAATATGATACC
>ENA-OPXH01002448-OPXH01002448.1-human-gut-metagenome-genome-assembly--contig:-NODE-2448-length-10254-cov-11.374645_pt1 | contig 10254 bp, 10 predicted proteins | sample MGYA00241521_ERZ502034 | MGnify/ENA primary metagenome ERZ502034 (study PRJEB25962, sample SAMEA2042103) | human gut metagenome | biome: human gut; feature: human-associated habitat; material: faeces... | reverse complement strand
ACCCGTAATGATTGCAACTTTATCTTTTAATCTCATTTAGACTACCTCCTTACTTTGTTTGTAGTTACATTATAAGCAAAAGGTAAATCATTTTCTGTGATATCATCACAAACTATCGCAATAAAAAACCCTGTTGCTCACACGCACCAGGGTTTTTGTTTATCTATCCGTATTTAAATAATCAGAATTTTATTCAACTTCTGAAAACTGATCTTTTCCAACATTACATAATGGGCATTCAAAATCTTCCGGAACATCCTCCCACTTTGTTCCTGGTGCAATACCACCTTCAGGATAACCTTCCTCTTCATCATATTCCCATCCGCAAACGTCACATACATCGATTATATTTAAGAAGATTCATCTACTCTGAGCTGAGTGCTAATTATATTTCTTACATAACTGTTTATTCTTATACATATAAGCATCTGCATCATCCAATAACATCTGCATTGTACACGCCATATCATCGGAGGATAATGCCCATCCGCATGCATAGTCGATTGGTAATTGATTTTCACAACTATTTAATCTCTCTTTTTCTCTTGACAATGATTTTAATATCTCCTTAATTTCCGCCTCGCTCGTATAATAAATAACTGCTATAAACTCATCTCCGCCATATCTTCCAACAAAATCCTTTTCTGGAATAACACTTCGCAAAAGCTTTGAGAAATTCATTATTAACTGATCTCCTGCGGAATGTCCCATTGTATCATTTACAGTTTTTAGATTATTTAAATCAAACATTATGCATGCTGTAGAACCTGTAATTATATCTTTTTTATTAAGAAGCTCATTACAGGCATTTTTATTTGGCAGCCCAGTATGGGCATCTACGAATGCTTTCTGTTCCAGCAGTCTGTTTTGCATTGCCATCTGCATTGCCTTTAGAGTCTGCATAATAACCAATATCACCAGAATCAACATATCAAGTGCCGACAAAAGCTCTATAGTACGAATCTTTGTAGCGATCTTTTCTGAATAGCTTTCTGCGGCAGAGACAGTTTCATCTGCCATCGCAAAATATATTTCACTCATATTAACAATGTCTGTATTTTCGTATCCCTTGTTTCTTACTGCTTCAATTTCTGTTTTCAATTTATCCCAGTAATCACTCTGGATTTTCAATTTCTCCTGATATTCTTCGTCATTGAGTTTTACCAGATTATAATGTCCATCCTGATATCTCAATCCAAGAAGAATATCATCCAAATATTTAATTAATTCGTCATTTTGGTTTCCTGTAATTTCTAATTTTATTTCGCGCTGCGTAGCTCCACGTACCAGACCGGCATAATTTATTACGCGTGCTGTTCCCTGCAGCCTACTAATCTGAATCATCATAAAAATAATAAGAACTACCAATATCAATATAAGGAAACTCTGTATAATACCTATTATATTTTTATTTTTCTTGCTTGTCTGCATTTCACCATTTCACCATTTATCCCGAATCTCAAATAACATTCATTTCAATAACTATGCTATTCATTTACTTTCTCCCTATATTAGGGACAAATATCTTTAATAGTATTTTTCATCTTTTCAATATCCAGAGGTTTTGCCAAATGAGTGTTCATACCCACGGCAATACACTTTTCAGCATCTTCCTGGAATGCATTATCAAAATAAGATGGAACATATGTAAATCCTTTGTTGTCTGCAAAATCCGCAAACTCTTCATTCCGGGTGTTTCCGTTCAAAAGCGCCACACGTTTTCCTTTCATCTTCTGTTGATAAATCATTCCTCAAAAAAAGCACTGTCAGACAGACAGTGCACCTCATTTCATGCAACTGGCTGCCATTTTACAGGCCCTGTAGCTTTGCGTCCCAGACTTTCATCTGGTTTGCCGATTTCCATATTATAGCTTTAATACTTATGCAAAAAACTGTTTTTATTATATTATAGCACTCTACTGTACACAAGAAAAACATTGCCGTTTTAAAGTTCAAAAATAAAAAAGAACAGCCGATACATATACTCGAACTGTTCTTCTACTTCTGAAGTCCACGCAGCATTGACATCACTGTTTCCTTCCAGACTGCAAAAACTCTGCAAATACGGCAGTACATGATTCTGCATATCCGTCAGATCTTCCATATACTTCTGATATTCTTCATTGCCTTTTCCTTGCTGATAGCTGATCCAGCTTTCATCCGTCAGCTTCATTTCATTCTGCATCTTTAACTGACTGATGATACCACCGTTTTATATCTTTTAGTGTCACCAATGAGAAAATTGTACCCTAGCAACTTATCTTCGCGAAAAACGAAATAGAATTGCGGACCTGAACCCGGAACCGATTTTTCCATAACCCGTTGCATTGTTTTCACCCCGCCGTATGCGGGAAAAAAACCTATTTTCTCAAGAGCGTTTAAAATATCAGTTTTTTTATCTGTAGGTATATCTCTATAATTGATGATTCGCTCCATTTACCTTGCCCTCCTTAATTTTCGGTTTTTGTTCTATTTGCCCCCGATAAACTTTATAACAGTCCTTCTGCTTTTGCCCGAATCGCATAAAACTCTTGGAATGTATCTGGTTCTTCCATTATAGTTTCTTTCATAATTCTTAATCTCCGTTTACCAACTCGTCTATCCAATACAGCAAATATTTTTACGATTAAATTTTCACTTTTAAGACTCGCTTCAATATCTTGATTATCAAACTCTGCAAACGCATTATAAAAACAACGTTGGTCAAAAATACCCAATTTTATAGCTGTATCGTCCATATACGCATTTTCTACTTTCATGCGTTTCTCGTATTTTTCGTCTTGAGGAAACATGTCTACTTTCGCCCAATTGTTCCAATAGCATCCCTTGATGATTTCTTTTCCATCATATCTTATCGCCGCCCGTCCCTCATGGTCGTGACTCCTGCTATATGATGTTGCATAATACTGAATATGACCTTGCAGACTTTGAGCCAGATATTCCGTTTCCAACTTTTTCCTTATACCACTCCATGGTGCCATTCATTGTTCTCCTCAAATCCCGATTTTCTCAATTCTCCAAACTTGAATTAATCGATTTCTTTATTATCTAATCTGTTAGTAATCTATCCAACAGCATCTGCCTATTATTTATAAACATTTCTGTTACCTGGTAACTCTCTGTATCCTCATATTCGCACAGATGTATGCGTCCATTATCAAAACAATAGATATCTGCATCTGGTATTCCTAACAAAATTGGCGAATGCGTAACTATAATAAACTGTGCTCCCTCTTTTGCACATCTGTATATTTGCATCAACAATGTAAGCTGTCTCTGCGGCGATAATGCAGCTTCCGGCTCGTCAAAAAGATACAAGCCATTTGGATTCATATTATTCTGTGCTAATGCGAGAAAACTCTCTCCATGTGATTTTTCATGATATTTAGCGGAAGGATGTGTAATATCTGCATATTCTTCTTCCTGCGTTGCAACATTATAAAAGCTTTCTGCCCTAAGAAAATATCCCCACTTTTCCTTCCGATAGCCTTTGGCAATTCTTATCGCATCACACAACTCTGAATGTGTATCATGCGTAGAAAAAACATAATTCTTCGTTCCACCCTCAGGATTAAAACCATGTGCTACGGCAAGTGCTTCCAATAAAGTTGATTTACCGCTGCCATTTTCCCCTACAAAAAAAGTAATTGGTTTGTTAAAATCAAGTTTTTCAACTCCCTTAAAAGCCCTGATTCCCTTCAGATAACTATCCTTATCAATTTTATCCCAATCAAATATTACTCCTTGTATGAATTGATCATTCACCTAATCACCTCCTTGTAAAAAACACTTTCTAATCCCCATCTTCTTGCCCTTTAGACAAGAAGCATTCTTCACCTTCAGTTCGGTCAATTCCGATTTTCTCAATTCTCCAAATCTGGAATTTGTCAGTATTAAAGTTTCAGAATCTCATCTGCAATTTCACGAACGGTTTTATTGCTTGTATCAATTTTTACGGTATCAAGTACCTGATACATACGAATCCTTCCGACGCCTCTGTCAATGACATCGGCAGTGCGAAGTCCGCGAGCAATATCGGATGACAACCGATTTCTCAGATTTGTTTCGTCCGTCATCAAGGATATTTTTATGACTCTGCAAGCGCTTATGTCCAACTCATTGATTATGCTATCGATGATATATTGCTCATGCATGACCCAGCAAAGAATAATGTTATCGTAAGCGGTGCAACGAAGAAAGTTGTTCAACAGAAAGCAAATATTGCGCACGACCATTTCTTTTGTTTCTTCCGTTACCTGAAACGGATCGGCATCCCAACACCAGTCACCGTCCAAAAAAACACTGTTGCGCAAGTCTTTTTTCAACTGTCGGCTGATTGTTGTTTTGCCAACACCCATTGTACCGCCAATCAAATACATTGTTTTCATACCGATCCTCCACAAATTCCTATTTTTCATAACCGATGCAGTTATTCTGTGATTTCTGTACTTTCATCAGCTTTTAACCTTTTTTTATCTGCATACATCCGCAAATCGGCTTCATGGCATACTTCGTCAAAGGAAAACTCTTTGCTCTGTACGGTATAGCTGCCCATTGCCAGACTTAACGGGATATTTTCTTTGCTTTTCCGTTTCAGACTTTCCCGGATATTTGCCATCAGCTCGGAGGCTTTTTCTTCTGTGATCCCATTACACAGAATCATGAATTCGTCTCCACCCATTCGGATAACCGGAAAATCATCCGGCATTTCTTCCTTCAAGGTATCTGCTACGATTTTAAGCAGAATATCACCATATTCATGACCGTACTGGTCATTTACCTTCTTCAGATAATTACAGTCGGACATAATCACTGTAAACGGAAAAATCAGCTTCTTTTTCTTTTCCTCTACTCTGTATTTCAGATAGTTACGATTATACACACCTGTCAGGTCATCTATGATGGAAAGCTCTTCCACCTTCTTCTCCAAACGAACACGTTCGGTAACATTGTCAACAATTCCTACGATTCCGATGATATTACCGTTTTCATCCCGTACTGCACTCTTTTTTATCTCAAAATACAGTGACTCTCCATCTTCCATCGGAAATTCACTGATATACTGGCTGTCTTCCCCCGTAGCCAGTATTTTTTTATCATCCTCATAATACATTTTTCCCATTTCTGGAAACTTCTGAATCTCTAGATCTGTTTTTCCTACGATACTTCCATTTTCCCCAACAGAAACCAGGTCACAGATCTCTGAAGCAAAACAATATCTACATTCCGTATCCTTAAAAAATATATTAACCGGCGCACTATGCATAAAACGTTTCATCATTTCACTATCCAAAAATTCCATTATTTTCCCCCAAGCGTTAAATTTCGATCTGCTACTCACATAATACCATATTTTTTCTTTCAAGTACACTGTCGACTTGCTTCTGTAACCAGCATCCGGTTGATTTTTTCCTGTATTATTTCCTTTGCATCTTCGTTGAAATGATAACGGACAACATAGACTGTCTGCCCGATTTTCTTTGTAAATGTGTTACCCTCTGTTTTTGTATTCATCATTTTTTCCATAATCATTTTTCCTTTCTTTTGGAGCCCCAGCAGAGAGTCATTCCATTGGTCTCTGTCAGAACATTATTCTTTAAATCAGGCCCAAAATGGGCACTTCCAGTTTCACAGGCTACCTATATATAGCCTTTTCATTTTTGCTTGCAAAAAGCCTTGTGATCACAGCACTTTTTTAACGTAAAAAGCGTTTTAATATGATGCAGCCAACGACAAGAAGCATATCTAACAAATATCATTGTCTATCACTTCTGTTTTCTCTGCCGATATCTCTCTGGTTAATCCCTAATAATCTTCCCTGCCAGACAAGACGATAAGTACAGCGTTTGCTTCTATCGTGTTTCCAAATACTTTCTTCCATCATCCGATGGTTCTTCATCAAGTTCCAGTCCGTGACGTTTACAGATATCTAAAAACATTGTCCGGCAGGCAGAATCGGCTGCAGATTCAAAATTTTATTATTCAAAAATAAATAAAAATGGATTCCACCAAAATACCCATCACCAAAAATGTACTGGACACTTCTATTCATTATATTTGCACCAACAACTTGAAGTTATCTTCCTGCTTACGACTTTCCAACAACATAAACTCCAAATATCATTTTGATAATATAAAGATACTTCTTTCTTACCCCAGAGCAAGATCCACCTGTGTTTAACAATATTGTCTTTCATCACAATATTCTCTTATCAGGTTTTCATCTTGCTGGGGATTCCCCAAACCCATTTTTCTATTTATGCCGAGGTCTCAGTATACACTAGAGCAAGATCCACCCCGGTAATACCATATCGCTATTTTAGCAATATGATATTTTCCGGACGTAGGATTCTTGCTGAGGATTGTGCTCCCCAGTTCCTCACATTCAGCATAAATATATAATTGGTTCCTCGAATTTCTTCGGTCACAGCACAGGGAGAAAAAATAGGCTAAACAGCCCTATATCCCTGTGAAATCACCATGTGATTATAAAAACAGCAAGGACAGGAAGTGTGGATACACTTCCGCAAAATTGCCAATTTCGGAGCCATATCCAAAATTGAAAAATACATAAAAATCAAAAATCCGAAACCCTACTCGATATCCAAATTTATAATTTTTACAGATTACCAAAAAAACCAATATGAAAATTTTACAAATTTTGTAACACATGTAAAATTCACATATTGGTTTTCATTCAGCTTTTATGGATTGGGAATATTCTATATTTTCCAAATATTCTGTGCATTAGCTAAGAGCCATTCTGCACGATTTTCTATTTCATGTTCGTTCCAATCATTTTTTTGAAGTACGTCATGTAATGTATAAAGTCCGCTCGCACACAAAAGTAAGCCTGGTTTATTTTGTCCCTTCCCCGCCTTTTTTACATTCCATGCAGCATCACGTATAGATGCATTTAAAGCTTGCGGAATAATCGCCAAATTCCCCAATGTCAATAATAGAGAATCTCTCTTTTTTGCATCATCTTCTGTCGCACAAGCTCCCCAATTATTTCTCCATTTCTTTGGCATTAAATGTTCCAAACTATAATTGTTAAATCCAAGCAATGCTGTAGAACTATTGTCTGAACGAATTTTACTTTCTAGCAAATAAATAATTCCTTTCGATTGCAGATTAACCAGTTTTGATGTTTCAAAGCCAATTTTCATTTCATTATCATCTGGACAATATGTAGTTGCATCACCAATTCCTTTTAAACGTAAAGTTAAAGTCTGCGAATCCAGCACTTTATTCAAAATCAATGAAGTGAATAAATTATTGTAACTTTTAGTAGATGCATGTACCACAACTCTTCTCATTATATAACTTTCCAAAATTCCATACATTTTATTTAGCTCGTTTTTGTCCTGCACGTTTTTTGCAATATATAAAATATATGGTATCATCGTTGTATTCTTTAATCCAAAAATCACAACATTTATACGTTCAATACCTTCTTCCTTCGGTATACTCATTCCACATTGATTTGGGTTCAAATTATTTCTGAAACACTCTGCATATTCTTTCATCTGATCTAGCACAATATTTTTATTGCCACCACAATACTTATTGATGAAATGCTGATAAGACTGAGCAAGCCTGTCTACCCTAGAATACATAAGTTTGTCTTCATTAGAAATATTATACTGCTTATCCTGAATAAATAATTGAAAATAGGAATCAAAGAATATGTCAATAATTGCTCTCTTTATTCGTCCTGTCTCAATTTCCCTATCCCAATATACTTTAGTCTCATCATTTTTTTCAAATACATCTGCCCATTTTCTTTCATATTCGCCAACAGTCTCTCGATTGAAAAAATAATTTTTTAATAATTCAGATGTAGTTAGATTTACGCCCAAGGAATTAATTGTATCAAAAATTTGCTGTTCATCTTCATCCGCATCCAAATCAATACGAACAAATTGTGTATTTACAAATATTGTCATAATGTCCAGCTTACTTTCGTCAATATGTTCCACAAAATAATTAAATGCTCCAATTATTCTGGACACCGGCTCTGGATTATCAATTATTTCCGCTTTGCTCAATGACATTACTTTTTCAAAAGCCTGTATGTCGTTCCTTCCATGTCTAAGCGCAATCATTTGACCCATGATTCTAAATTGGCAATCAAACAACGCAGTCTGTCCTAATTTTAAGCAAAGCACTTTCATAAATATCAAAAAAGTTGTTAATCGTTGCTGACCATCAACTATTGTTCTGCAATCCGCAAAGTTTTCTCCCAATTTAGGCTTTCGACCTTCTTTCAGAATAATAGAACCCAAGAAATGTGGTTTTTTTGTCTTTACTACAAACTCCATATCTTCAAGAAGTCGTCCCCAAAGGTCTTCTTTCCACACATATGATCTCTGAAAAAAAGGAACTTCCACCAACGTAGAATTGTTAAAAATATTGGTAATTAACGCTTTATGTGCATCCATCTTTCTTCGTTGCTCCTTACTTATCTTTGCATTTTTTGATATAGCTTCATCAATTCTGCAACACACTCTTCTTCTGTCATTTTTATGCCAAAACCATAGGCTGCCATAACTGCCTTATCATTTGCGATATGTGCTTTTCGCAATTCCGGTGGCATAGTCAGTTCATCATAAAGATCTGCAAGGCTGCTGTCCGGATATAATGCTCTGGCATCAAGGATTGCCTGTGCAGTCTGTTCGATTTTTTGCCGTTGTGGGACGGTAGGCTCCGGCCATGGGAAGTTATTATAAACAATATCTTTAGAATAACGATAATCACTTTTTAATCACCCACAAACGACACGCACCCATGCCATATGAACATTAGATGTAAGCACGCCAAAATGATAAAGTGTTGCATCTGGAATTATTTTCACAAGATTACTGCAAAAAATATTAGGTGTAAAAAATCCCATTGGAATGTATCTTCTTCGTTGTGATGATACTTCAGGAATTACAATATAATTCTCCTTTGGCATATTTTCCACATGAAACCTTGTTGGTCTTTCTGCCAATTTAACAGTTCCAGCGCTTGTACTTTGCAGCCGATATTCTTTTACTGCCCTTATTCTTTCCATACACATTGGAAGTTTTCTTAATTCTGCTGGGCTACACTCACCCAACCAAAGACAATATCTCGGTGACCTGTTAATAAATTCCTTTGAGCCATACCAAGGGCGAAAGTATTTTTTTGCTTCAGGTTCTTTTTTTATAAAATCCTCCATTTCATCTTTTTCAAAAAGATAATAGCCACCGTCAATCGGCTTATTTCCGATTCCTATGTCTGGAATATTACAGATAGGTTTGTTTCTGCTCTCAACATATACATTCGCTGCATCTAACAGGTATCCATTGATGTTTTTTGCAATTTGATATCGTTCATCTGTAAATATCTTTTTGGGTTTATCATAAGGCGCAATACTAAATCCAATAATCACACAATGCACATGGGCCTTTATCTTTGCTTCACTATCCCATTGAAATGTTCGATATGCAAAGTCAATATGCACGCCATTTTCCAATAGTGGTTTCCACAAATTAGCAACACTTTCTCCTTGGGAAACAGAATTTGTCGAAACCAATGCAGCTCGTATTGATGTATTCTTCATAAAATCTGCACATTTCTTATACCAGCAGCAAACGTAATCCATATTTCCAACATTTTTCCAGCCTTGAAAAATTTCTTTCACATCATCTTTCTGTTCAGAACTCATTACTCTAGCACCAACAAACGGAGGATTTCCCATAATATATGATACCTGATATTTCGGTACAACGCTCTCCCAGTCAATCTGTAAAGAATTGCCTTCCACAATAAATGCATTAGTTGTCAATGGCAGAAAATCCAGATTCATGTGAACAATGTCTTCTGTCTCTTTCATCATCTGTGATTCTGCAATCCACAATGCAGTCTTGGCAACTGTGACAGCAAAATCATTTATTTCGATTCCATAAAACTGATTAATAGAAACATGAATCGGAGAAGATTCATCGAAGCCAAAAGTAATCTGTCCTCTCTGCAATTCTTTTATGACTTCATTCTCCAATCGTCGGATACTGATATATGTCTCTGTAAGGAAATTTCCACTTCCCGCTGCCGGATCAAGCCACCGAAGATTTGATAACTTTGTCTGGAAGTCTCTCAGCTTTTTATCTTTTGTTCTCTGAACCGTTATCTGCTGAATTTCTTTCAGTTCATTTTTCAGATCATCCAGAAACAGTGGATCAATGACTTTATGAATATTTTCGATAGATGTATAATGCATTCCTCCAG
>ENA-OPXH01002447-OPXH01002447.1-human-gut-metagenome-genome-assembly--contig:-NODE-2447-length-10256-cov-2.182139_pt1 | contig 10256 bp, 5 predicted proteins | sample MGYA00241521_ERZ502034 | MGnify/ENA primary metagenome ERZ502034 (study PRJEB25962, sample SAMEA2042103) | human gut metagenome | biome: human gut; feature: human-associated habitat; material: faeces... | reverse complement strand
CGGCTGGGGTAATATCCTCCCTGCCAGTATCCTCCCCAGAGGGTGTATCCGTCGGTTCCTATCTGGTCTCTACAATTGCAGGAAGCCTCGATATGGTATTTGTCGTACATATATGCCAGTGTATGGGCGTCTATAAACCATGAGCCTATGGCTGAGGGATATTTTCCGAATATTTCCTTGAATTTCGCCATATACACATCTACGAGTTTTTCGCGTTCTTCGGGGGTATATCCGGTGGCAAAGCCTACATCGGCATGCCAGTCCCACGGATACCGTCCGCGCCACTTGAGCCCGGCGGCTTCCACATGCGGCTGCGTGATTTCCCACCAGCCTCCTATTTCTGTTCCCGGCAGGGTTTCTTTTTTCAGCAGTTCCTGATATGAGGGCGATATAAGCGCATCGTATTGCAACAAATATGTGCCTTTGATACCGTACCGATTGAGGAGCTTTACCTGCTCGACAACGGTGCGGTAGAGCACTTCGTCGGTAATGGCGTCGATACGGGGTTCGGTCTGCCGTATAAAATTGATTACGTTGACTATTCTGGGAGCTGACGTGCTCTCCTGCTCTCCTGCGCGGATTCCTGCGGTGCAAACAGAAAGGGAGAGGGCGAGGATACACAGTCTTTTCAATGATTTTACCATAGTTGAAATATTAATGTTTTATGTGTGATTTACTGTAACAAGGGGTGGAGAACGGTCATTTATAGTAATAATCGAATGCGAATATGTAGACTCCGGCAGTCCACCCCATGAAGGCTCCGGGCATGGCATATTCGTCTTTCACATCGGTACTTCCGCTGACGGCATTGTACTTTTCCCAGAGGTTGCCGGTGCGCTTGTAGATATCGGCCATACTGTGCACGTACTTTCCGGCTATCCTGCGGGCGGCTTTCCTGTAACCGTAACTGTCGAGTCCTTTTATCGCGAGATAGTTGAGTGCCGCCCACCCGTTGGGATAGTCCCACTGGTATACTCTCCGGCGATCTCCTTTTTCACAGGCTGCGACTCCATTGGCACACTCCAGCCGGGAGAGGTTGCGATATATGGCGCGGGCTTGTTTCTTGCCCGCCAATTTTGCAAACAGTGTACTGAACACGGCAGCCGAAAGTACAGGGGAACGGCGCCGGTTGACATAGTCGTAATCATAATACAGCCCGTCCCGGGGGTCAAGGCACATCTCGTCGAGCAAGGCCTTGCGCCGGGCTGCAAGCTTTTCCCAATTTTTTGCTCCCCGAAGCCCGAGTTCTTTATAGAAATATGCGAAGTTGCGCTCATAGGCGTATAGGTTGGCATTGAGGTCTACGGGATTGTGGTCTTCGCATCTGGAATCGAACCGAGGGTTGAAGTCCCAGCCCGACTCTGCTTCTGCAAGAAAATGGGAGGCTACGGCACATCGCTCCTCATCATCGGTATAGTGAGCGGGATTCAGCCCGAGCCTTCCGACAATGTAGTTGTAGAATGCCATCAATGATGCTTTGTCGGCATTGTTGGAATACCGGTTGAGCCCACTGGGGGTCATGCGCCGGGTCATCCAGAAGCCGTATTCTTTTTCGAGGGTCTTGCATGCCCGGGCAAGCCAGGCTTTGTCCCGGGTCGCTTCGTATACCTCTCTTACCATCATACTTGCATACGGGGGCTGCGACCTGTTGAGCATCCCCTCGCAAGTGGCATTGGGCATGTATCCGAACCGCTCAATCATCGCCAGTATGTTATCTATGTTGTTTTTTGCTTGTCCTGCATTCCCGTCGAGCAAGAGCCCGACATTGGTGAAATATGTGTCCCAATAGAACATATTTTGAAAGCCGTTTACGATGCAGGGCACACTGAACGGATAGGGCAAGGCGAAGTTGCCTACTGTATCGGCCGTGCATACACGTACGGTCTTGGGCATGTCTCTGTCGATATACGCTTTCAGATTTTTTGCCTCGTCGGGAATTTGTGCCCAGCTGAAGGCTGCCCAAGCCATTGCCAATATGGTTATCGTCTTTTTCATTTTCGTATCGGTAAACCGGTATGTCATATTGTTATCTTATTTGTCCCATGTCATCGTGAGTTTCTGTAGCTCACGGGAATTGGGGCCCACCGAGATGTTGAACTTCCCGGCTTCCCAATCGTATTTCAAATCCTGATTATAGAACTTGAGCTGCTCGGTCGTAATGCGGAAGGTTACTGTCTTGGTCTCTCCCGGTGCAAAATCGACTTTCTGAAAGTCTTTCAATTCTATAACGGGTCTCGAAACAGATGCTTCGGGGTCTCCGATGTAGAGTTGCACGACTTCTTTTCCGGTATATTTTCCGGTATTGGTAATGTCGATGCTCAGTGTTACGACATCGTCATCTCCTCTGGCCTTTTTCTTGTCCAAAACGGGTTTTCCATACGTGTACCGGTTATAACTCAACCCGTAACCGAACGGATAGAGGGGTTCATTGACGCAATCGACATATTTTGTCGTCGCCCAGAAGCCGGAATACGGACGTCCTGTCCTGAGGTGATTGTAATATATGGGTATCTGCCCTATGTGGCGGGGAAATGTGGCTGTAATCTTTCCTGAGGGACATACTTTTCCCAACAATATGTCGCACAGAGCTTCACCGGCCATAGTACCGCCGTGCCAGGCTTCTACAAGGGTGGAAAACTCGGCATCTTCCTCAGTAAGAATCAAAGGCCGGCCGCTGAATATGACGACAACGACGGGTTTCCCTGTTTTCTTGAGCTCGCGAAGCATCTTTTTCTGGCAGTCAGGCAGGGAGGGATTTACCCGGCTTTTGGCTTCCCCGCTCCAAGAGGAGGGTTCGCCTACGGCTGCAATTATAAGGTCGGCATCGCTTGTCTCAGCAATGGCCCTGCGTATGAGCGAGTCGGTGGGTATGGTGAATGCCCCGTCGTATATGCAATAGTCTTCGATATAATTGGCTCCTTGCGAGTAGGAGACTTCGCATTTCCCGGCCAGGGCTTCGCGGAGCGCTTCGTATGCCGAGTGCATCTTGTCTTTAGAGTAGCCGTATGACCATGTACCGAGCAGCTCTCCACGTACATTGCCCATAGGGCCTACAACGGCTATTTTACGGGGAGGGGTAATCGGCAGGAGCTGCTCGGAATTCTTGAGCAGGACAATAGACTCGGCAGCAAGCCTACGTGCGACATCGCGGTTTTGAGGTGATAGTACTTGTGATTGCCGTTGCTTGTTTTTCAGATACCTGAAAGGGTCTTCAAACAGTCCTAATTTGTATTTGGCTTCGAGCACTCTGCGGCAGGCGGCATCTATCCGGCTGAGGGGGACCCGTTTTTCTTCTACCGCTTTTTTGAGACAGAGTACATACAGGCTGGAACTCATGTCCATATCGAGCCCGGCGTTCATCGCCAGCTCGGTGATTCGTTGAGCGCCGCCCATTCCGTGTTCTGACATTTCGGCCAGCGAATTGGCATCGGATACCATGAATCCTTTGAATTTCCATTGGTCACGCAGTAAGTCGGTCAGGAGCCACTTGTTTCCTGTGGCCGGTACTCCGTTCACGACGTTGAAAGAGGTCATCCCACTACCCGCTCCCTCATCGAAGGCTGCCTTGTAGGGCGGCAGATAGTAGTTGTACATGGTTACGGGATCCATGCTCACGGTATTATAGTCGCGTCCGGCTTCGGATGCTCCGTACAAGGCAAAGTGCTTTACACATGCCAGAAGGGTATTGGGTTTGGAGAGGTCGTCACCCTGAAATCCCCTGACCATCGCCCGGCCTATGCGGGAGCCGAGGCAGGGGTCTTCTCCTGCACCTTCGGCAATACGCCCCCATCTCGGGTCGCGGCAGATGTCGACCATAGGCGCGAATGTCCAGTTGATACCGAATGCGGATGCTTCGTCGGCTGCGACCCGTGCGCTCTCTTCCAAGAGGGGCATGTTCCAGCTGCATGCACTGGCCAAGGGTATGGGGAAAATCGTATAGTATCCGTGAACGACATCGAGCCCTGTAATCAAAGGTATCTTCATGCGCGAATTTTCTACGGCAAATTTCTGGGCGTCTTCGGCTGCTTTGGCATCGAACCCTCCGACCGAACTGACAAGCCCTTTTCTTATGGCTTCGTCGAGTCCTATGGCACTGCCGACCACTTTGGGGCTGCCGACTCCTCCCAAATTCAACTGCCCGATTTTTTCTTCCAGCGTCATCTTCTTCATCAATGATGTGATAAAGTCATCCATCTGCCTGTCGTCCGAGGATTTTTTTGCCTCCCCGTACGTCACTGCCAATAACAGGATAATAAGGATAGTATGTATTCGTTTCATTCCAATAAAAAATTTATTACAGACTTGTTTTCGCTTTATTTTCAAATAATGGCTTCTGCCGGGTGCCGGGGGATTATGGTGTTGTCCCCGGGCTTTATGGTTACATGGTCCGACAAAAGTAGTTGCATCGAAACAATGGGCTGCCATCTATATGTCTCATTTATTTGAATATTTGTTTCAGAATCGAATGGCGAATTTGTCTATACAAGGGTGGTACATTTTGCAATTTATCCAATCATCATTCTTATTATCAACATTTTATATTTTCAAAATTCTTATCAAAGTTTATCTCAAAATATTTTCCGACGAGCGGGCCGGCTAATATTTCACTTTTATCCAAGGGGCGTTTTCTGCAATCCACTTTTTGAGCTCAACCGGGATATCGGTGCACATATAGTCACATCCCAAGTACGCCCCGAGCATAAAGTCCTGTACCGACTTCCCCGGCCACAGGCTTACGATAATGCCTTCATCGTGTGCCCGCCGTACACTTGCGCGACTGGTACCGTTCATGGTCGCCCCGAGGCGTTTTATGCCGACAGTCTTACAGAGGTCTATGGTCTCGTCGTTGCAGGGCTTGGAAGTGATGAGCAACAGTTCTACTCCGGGGTAGCGCGATTGCAAATAGCGCAACGCCCGATAATCGCTCGACGTGAACACATAAAGGGCATCTGCGCCATGACTGCTTCATAGAGTTTGTCGCAATACTCCTCAAGACGACGGGAGGGATAGAGATGTTGCGGAGCGGTCTTCATCTCAAACTCGACATAGAGCCCCGGCTTGTCGTGCAGGAAGCGAAGCAGTTCATCGAGAAAGAGCACTTTGTTCCCTTGCCGGGTATGCAATTGCTCTATTTCTGCCCGAGTATGCTGCTCTACCACGCCTTTGCCGTCGGTGGTACGCTCCAGCGAACTGTCGTGCGTGATGACGAGTGCTCCGTCGCGGGTCATCCGCACATCGGTCTCGAATCCCCGGTATCCTGCCCGATAACTGGCTTCAAAGGCTCGGAGCGTGTTCTCGTCGTGTTCCAGGCGCCCTCCCCGGTGTGAAAAGAGCCGTATTTCCTGATTTTGGGCGAATGTCTGGGCGACGCATATAAGGTATGTCGCAAATAACAAGAGGTACGGTTTCATTTTTATATCCATATTACATATAGTGTGATAAATTCGTACAATTACTTCGTTCCGATAGCGGACACCGCATTTCCATCACTTGCCGAAATGTTCGGTCAGGTACTCTTTCGGCGATATCCCGAAATGTTTCTTAAAGAGATTGGAAAAATGCGACTGGGTCCCGAAACCAGTCATCTCACTGATTTCTCCCAATGTATATTCCCGGGTCAATATAAGCTCGGCCGCGCGGTTGAGACGGTATGTCTTAAGCAAATCATTCGGAGTGGCTCCTGTAAGTGCTTTGATTTTCCGGTAGAAATTGGCACGGGAATAACCTAGCTCGCGGCTAAGGATATTGATGTTGATATCACCGTTGGATATGTTGTCTTCTATGTATTTATACAATTTGTCGAGAAATTTCCGGTCGAGCGGGCTGAGCTCGAGCCGTACGTCTTTCTCCGCCGGGACAGAGTCTTGTGCTCCACATGCCGAAATGAGAAGGGCTTTGAGCTTGTCCTGCTTTGCCATCATCCTGTTGACTATGGAAATAAGCACACTCGGATTGAAGGGTTTGCTGAGGTACATATCGGCTCCTTGGTCATATCCTCTTATCTGCTCCTCGTCCATGACTTTGGCCGTAAGCAGGATTACGGGGATATGGCAAATGTCCTTGTTCTTCTTCACTTCACTGCATAGCTCATATCCGTCCATACGCGGCATCAATACATCGCTAATGATGATGTCGGGAACCGTCTCCACAGCCCTTTGCAACCCGTTGAGGCCGTCAAATGCCGTGATTACATCGAACTTATCGCTGAACAGGCCGGCTATAAAGGCGTTCATATCGGGATTGTCTTCGATGATAAGTATCTTCCTGCGTTCGGCACCAGCCGCCTCTTCTTCTGCGGCATCGTCCGTAACGGGGATTGCAGGGAGGATATCACTGCCGGCTGCCTGTTCTGCTTCCTGCTTCATATCCATATCGTCGGATGCCCGTTCGTCTTCGCTATATGCACTCTCGCAAACGGGAATGACAACCGTAAAGGTCATCCCCCGGGAGACATTCCGTTCGGCACGTATTTTTCCCTTGTGGTTTTCGACCAAGTGATATACGTAGTTCAATCCTATGCCGAATCCTTTTATCTGCCCGTATTTCGAGGGTGTCACCAACCGGCTGAAACGCTTGAAGAGCCGTGTAAAATCATTTTTATCTATGCCTATGCCATTATCGGTCACCCGGATTTCCATATACGTCCAATCGTTTCCGGTAGTTCTTTCCGGGTATTTTGTCAAGTCGAGCTTGACGATAATGCGACCGCTGTCGAGCGTATATTTGGTCGCATTCATCAGCAGATTGTTCATAATCTTATCCAGCTTATCGGCGTCGTATATGACCGTAAGACTGTCGTACGGGCAGTCGAATTCCACTATCTGATTTTTCTCTGCCGTATATATATTGTATAATTTAATAATATTTTCCAATTGGTGAACACAATCGTGCCGACTGACTTTCAGCGGAAGTGTTTCGTCCTTGACATGGCGAAACTTCAGTAACTGGTCGGTGAGGTCGAGCAACCGGTCTACGTTGCCGGCTATAAAATCGAGATTCGACTCTACTTGCTGCTCGCTCAGAGTCCGATATTTGTCTTTCAACATCTTTACAGGGGCATAAATCAGAGTCAGGGGTGTCCTCAACTCGTGCGATATGTTGGTAAAAAAGTTTACTTTCATCTGGGACATTTTGTGTTCCTGCTCAATTTTTGCCTCGATAAGGGTATATCTTTCTTTGGCAAGCTTGAGACGGACATATAGTTTACTGAACAGGAAAACAAGCAATACCGCCAATACCGCATATACGGATAGCGCGAGAGGATGCAACCAAGGTGCGGGACTGACTTCGACGTCGAGCAGCTTTCTGGGCTCACCCCAGGCCCCGTTACGATTTTTTGCCTTGACCAGGAAGGTATAACTGCCTGCCGGCAGGTTGGCGTAGGTAGCCCGGTTGTATTTGCCTATATAGTTCCATGTGTGGTCGAAACCTTCGAGCATATAGGCGTATTCGAGAAACGACAGACAGTCATAAGCAATGCCCGAAAACTCGAAACTGACAACATTCTCGTCATGGTCGAGTTTGAGGTTCCTTATCAAGGATATATCCCTGTCGATGACTCCGCCGTCTTCGGGTACCACGCTGTTGCCGAAAAGCTTGAAGTCGGTAAGATATATGGGAATGTCTTGGCGGACAGGCTCCACGTTATCGGGGAAGACTTCTTCGAGTCCTGTGTTCCCGCCGAAATAGATATGTCCCCGGCTGTCCTTGAACGTACATTTTTCATGGTACTGGTTGCCTCCGATACCGTCTTGCTGGAGATAGACGTTGATGGTATCGGCCGGTGATATGCGGTATATGCCGTAAGAAGAACTTGCCCATATATTATCGTGCGCGTCGCACTCGATGCCTACCATGTCATTGCGCTGGAGCGGGTCGTACTGCTTCAGCGTCTTCTTTTTCAAGTCGTATTTCATAAGGCCGTTGCCGTAAGTGCCGATCCACAGGTTGCCTTTAGCGTCGAGCCTGAGTTCTACGGCATTGCTCCAAAGCTTCCGGCACTTGGCATCGAGAGCACTGGCTACCAGCGAATTGGCATCGATGACGTAGATATTGTCCATGTATGCCGAAAAGAGCATCTTGTCATCGGAAAGGGGTATGATTTTGGTGATGTTGTTGCTGTTGGAAACGGCCGATGTGATATGTTGCTTGAGAGTAAGGTCGTCGTCGTAGATATATAATCCGTTTTCGGACGAGCCCGCCCATATCCTGCGGTTAGCGTCTTCGGCTATGGTAACCACATTTCCGGTTCCGGAACAGGTTTTTACCAAAGAGAGTTGCCCGTCCCGGCCAATGTTGCAGACTATAAGCAAATTTCCATACCCGACCCATAACCGGTTGCGGGTATCACAGTATATTTCCTGCACAAAGTTGCTGTTGAACACCGACAGCCAGGGGGTCGTGGAGGCGTTGTACCAGACCACTTTCCCGGTGGCGGTATTGTAATATGCCAGGCCGTCATAGCGGGTTCCTATCCACATATTTCCATACCGGTCGGCGGTAATACGGGTGACAAACCGGTTTCTGAACAGGTTTACTATGGCTTTGTTTTCATTAAATATCTTTTTCTTGTTCGAAAGCATGAAATGCCCCCGGTCGAAAGTCCCGAACCACACGTTTTTTTCCTTATCGACAAATGCCGTATTGATATCGACAGAGGGTATATCGGCAAACTCGTCGTTGTTGTACCGGCTTATCACATCGCGGGTTTCCATGTCGTACACAAGCGCACCTTTGTTTCTTGTGCTTATCAGCAACTTACGGCCTCCGTCGACGGGCAACATCTGATTGATACGCAAATCGTCGAGCGCATGAGGGAAATCGCCGTCGCTGATTTCGAGGCTATGCAAATCGAGGAGCTTGATGCCGTTTTCGGTACCCAAAAGTATCTTTTCACGGTCACTGACCATACAGTTTACAACATCGTCCCGTCCTACGACGATTTTGGAAATCAGGCTCAACGAACGGTCGAGCTTTATCAGCTCTGCCCCATTGGTGAGCCACAAGTTGCCGTGACTGTCGGTAACGGCTCCATATATGACCTGCCTGTCGACTTCGATGCGCGGTATAAGCGTCTTGTTTTTTTCATCTATCTCGTACAGCCCGTTATAGCCGTATGTATATATTCTCCCGGCATACTGGACAAATCCGAGAAAAAAACTTTCCATACCGGTCGAGGTACTCTGCGAGTATCGGTGAAACTCGTACTTCCCCCGTGCCATCGAACAGATACCCTTCCCGGTAGATATCCACAGCTTGGAGGCGTCGTCGACATAAAGGCCTGTAATGAGATTGGAGGGTATGGAGTGTTCGTCGGCTTCGTCATAGAAGAATACATCATAGCTTTCGCCGAAGCTCTTACAAAGTCCGTTTGCCGTAGCTATCCATATATACCCCAAGCTGTCTTGGGCAAAGGCATTGACCCGAAGGTTTGACAAATCGGTGCGATGCAACGGCTGTGAAAGGACATCGGAGAGTGCCGACAAAATAAAAACACAACATAGCGATATCGTCAGTATTTGTTGTCTCATAGAGGTTTCATGGATATTAAAAAAAATAAACAGGTGTGATAAATCATTGTGTAAATTTATCTCAAAATATCGTATATTTCAAAACAAATTTGTACGATTTCCCTATTTTGAGACTTATATAATAACTTTTGAGACAAAACACGAGACTTTGAAGACAAATATCACACAAATCGGGATAAATGAAAAACTGATACGGCCGTAAATTGCGTAACATTGTAAATCAAAAAAAATCAACTTTATCAAACAATAATTTTACGTAATGGTGAAACCTCATTTATTTATAGTGTTTTCTCTCTTATGCTTGTTTGCGCTCAGCTCCCAAGCGAAAGTCACGCATACAACCGTACCTCCGGCCAGAATCGTCTGGATGTCGGATAATACCGGGAAATTCGTCTCCAATCCCAATCACCTGTTGGGGACATTCAGCGGACAGTTATCGGTATCTGATACTTCGTATGCAACCCTGATGAGCTCCGACACGCATCAGGCCTCCATTTTACTGGATTTCGGCAAGGAAATGTATGGAAGGATAAAAATATTTTCGGCTATCCGGGAATGTAAAGTTCCCGTCAGATTGAGAATACGCCTGGGCGAGTCGGTCACGGAGGCCATGAGCGACGTGAATATGCCGGATAACCCTCAAAATCCGACCAACGAGCATTCGTTGCGTGATTTTACGGTCTCGGCTCCGTGGCTGGGCTCTTTCCAATGCGGGAACAGCGGCTT
>ENA-OPXH01002434-OPXH01002434.1-human-gut-metagenome-genome-assembly--contig:-NODE-2434-length-10317-cov-20.775677_pt1 | contig 10317 bp, 16 predicted proteins | sample MGYA00241521_ERZ502034 | MGnify/ENA primary metagenome ERZ502034 (study PRJEB25962, sample SAMEA2042103) | human gut metagenome | biome: human gut; feature: human-associated habitat; material: faeces... | reverse complement strand
AGGTCAATTATACCAATTTTCATGTTAGTTTATGTTTTAATATATCTTATAAAGACAAGAAAAACAATCGATACAAACAGATAACAACACATTAATAATCAATAATATAACAAATAAGCAACAAGGGATAGTATAGTAAAAATATAATATATTTGCTTTGAAACACTTAGTTGAATTTATAGTTTCACCAAGGTGAAGCAAGCGTATCACTTGGGTGACTACGCCTCTCCACTTAGATGCCAATGTATTGTCACCTAGGTGAAACCACAAAAGAAGACAGACAAAAGATAAGCATCCGGGATTGTGCGTGTTTTTTCCAGTCATAACAAAGTCAAAAGCCTAACGTACTTCGTTTGGCTTTTGACTTTATAACAGCTTGAAGAGAAATACACAAGAGGCCGAATGCTTACAATTCTTCCATAAATTTGACCAACGAGTGAACAATGCTTCAATCCATATACACCCACGCAGGGTGTGACCATGTGCAGGTATCTCCTCCAGGTAGTCGAAGGTGTTTCAATCCACACACCCACGCAGGGTGTGACTCCCCGAAGAAATCCGGCTCATCGACATACAGACCGTTTCAATCCACACACCCACACAGGGTGTGACGCGTATTTCCTGCCTTCTATAGTTATGTCCTGGGAGTTTCAATCCACACACCCACGCAGGGTGTGACCTGAAGCGTCCTAAAATAAAGCGCAAGCTTGATGTGTTTCAATCCACACACCCACGCAGGGTGTGACTTTGGAGTGATACAGGCACGACAGGAGGCGGTGGTTTCAATCCACACACCCACGCAGGGTGTGACTATTGTAATCTTCAATGGGATTAACATCTCTATCGTTTCAATCCACACACCCACGCAGGGTGTGACTTCTCATCTATCTTCTGTGAGTTCCATGGAATGTTTCAATCCACACACCCACGCAAGGTGTGACAGATGAAACTGGAAAATGGGACTATTCTCTTAAAGTTTCAATCCACACACCCACGCAGGGTGTGACCTAACACATCATCACCACTCAAACCACTACTACGTTTCAATCCACACACCCACGCAGGGTGTGACGGCATCTCCGGATGCTCCCTTGCGTACTGCTTGTTTCAATCCACACACCCACGCAGGGTGTGACTCTATATCTAATAACATATTATAAATCAGCAAATTTAATCCACTGTTATGCGAATCATCATTATTATTCAACTTCATAACGAAGAAATACTTTACAAATAATTTAATCTACTGATTATTAACACATGCGAAGATACTACTTTTTTTGTAACACACCACATTCGCATTATATTATAAGAGCCTCCTCAAGTTTATACGCCGTTTCAACACCTATTACTTCCACCCTCTTATTCTCATTTTTACTAAGAATATAAAAACGAACACTATCAAGAGACATATCAATAATATCCCTAACTCTCCCTTTTAGAAGAGAATATTGCGCTTCCGTCACTACACACTCAAAGACTGAGTTCTGCACCCTCTGTCCATAATCCAGACAAGCCTTAGCCACACATCGTAAACGGCGAGCCCCCTCTTTGCTTGTAGTATCCACATCGTAAGTCACAAGAATGTACATAATTAAAAATCATTTTATAAGAAATACCGGATAATCGTCAATATCCTGCCTGATATACCTTGCCATTAACATAGCCTGCACATAAGGCAGAAGCCCTATTTCAACTTTTTCATTAAGATAAGGATGAATTATCACTTCCCTTTTCCTTGCCTGCCATGCAGTAATAAAAGTCTTTTTCCCTTTATCTGTCATAACAACCCCATTATCACCTTGGAACAAGAAGTCTTTTACTGAAATCTGTCTTTTATTAATCAACGACAAAATAAAACGGTCGCCAAGGTAAGCACGTAACTCTTCCATCATATCTAAGGCCAACGATGTGCGCCCCGGACGGAGTGTATGGAGAAACCCGACGTATGGATCAAGGCCAACAGTTTCGAGAGCGGCCGCAACATCATTGGCTATCAACGTATATGCAAAAGACAACATGGCATTCACCGCATCCTTGGGAGGACGACGATTGCGACCATGAAATGGGAAATCAGTCTTCTGATTAAGTATCAAGATTGGCAATACCTCAAAATAGGCATTCGAAGCCATCCCCTCATAACCAATTAATTCCGTCTTATCTTGAGCCTTCAAAGCATCACGCTTGGCACGTTCCAATACTTGCACCGCCCTATTAATGTCTTCATTCTCACCATAATCACGAATATATCTCCTCAATATATTGCGATAGTTTTGAATCTTACCACCAATCATCAACCTAACCACATGCAACGACCAAGATGCATCGTCCGACAATTGGTACTGCTTTTTGCGTAACAGAACATTCCCTTTCGTAGCACCTTGAACCCTGCTGATAAATCTGCCTTGTAGAGAAAGAAATGTGAGTGATATACCATTGTCACTACACAATTTCATCACACCGGGACTTGCGCCCATATATCCGAACGTAACGATGCCCTCTATATTTATGACAGGAATACGAAACACCTCCTCCTGCTGAACAGATATAACGACATTCAGCCCATCCTTACTAAGATACGCTTCCGGTGTCGTCACATACAAAGTATTCAATAGTTTTCTCATAGGTACAGATTTTTAGTAAGGTAATTATCTACCGAAGTACAATTATTTACCATTTCCGGCATGCAGATATCTTTCAGCGAGCACTTGTCACAATGTTTCCCATATTCAGCCTTCGGGATAACCGCTTTACTAAATATATCGTGCATATCCCGGGCACATTGTCTGACTATATTTCGCAGCTCCTCCGTTATATCCACATTAACCCGATGGCGAAGCTCCCCATAAAAGAAAGAGCCGTATGATATATGGATAGCATACATTTCTTCTATACACATGATTTGTGCTGCCAACTGCACTTCATCCACTTCGTTTCTTTTCGGTTTGCCATGCTTATACTCCACAGCAACCGGTTGCCATCGCCCCGGATAGTTGGGATGCAAAATCGTATTTTCAAAAGATGAGGAAGGAAGTAACTCTATGGCATCAGAGATTCCATAGAGTCCAAGTTCACGCGAAGCGATATTCACCGCACGCAATGTTATCTGGTCACCACACTTTTGTCTATAAAACGGATCATCTACATGCTTGTGCAGAATCTGTCCTTCGATGGTGAGACGATTATCGTTCCATTGCTGCTCAATGTGTATCAAAGCCCATTGCCGGGGACAGAACCTAAAGTGCTGAATCCCCGACAACATAAGCATATCGTCTTCATTGTACATACGATGGAATTATATCAGTTCCTCAATAGTTACATTTGATGGAGCATTCTCCTTATCTATAGTAACTGAATAGTCGATGAATGAGCGTGGTGCTCCATCGCAGACTTTCTCCACTTTTACCAATTCAAACAACTTGTTGGCGGGAGCATTACCCAATATGGAGTCATGCTTGAAGACTATCAGTTTTTGAGCACTCATCAATCCACGTGCCGCCGAACGATCCACATCGAACATGTTCTTTAAAGCTTCCCAAAATAGTTCAAGGTCTTCTTCAGAAAATCCTGTCTGTTGTGCCAAGTTAGCGGAGATGAAGCCGTGACAGACATAGAGGCCATAAGGAATGGTCGCTTTACGTCCCATTGTACGATTGCCACCATCTTGTTTTTCCGCTTCTTTCTCTGTTGCTACTGCCATACGAGTTATAGAATGTTCCGCTACAGCAATTGGATCTATAGAACGAGCAAAGGTGAACTGGATAGGACCACGAACTTGACCCGCATTTTTACCTGTTGACATAACTGCACCAAATGTTCTGATATCGAAGTAATTATTACACATAAAACGACGTGCTGCTTCTATTTTGTCCTTTGCATTTTTTACTTCTGAATCATCATGTGCATTATCAATCAAAGTATTCAGGACTGCCTTCTCTTTGATAAATATATCAAAGCCATTCACAAGCCCTTTTGCTATTTGTACATAATTACGAACCTTGCGTTTCAAGCAGACATCCGTAACAAGTCCCATACCTGTTTCGGCATCCACACGTGGTAGATTACCCGCATCCGGATCACCATTTGGGTTACCATCTTTTACATCAAATATGTAAACGAAATCAATTCTATTCTTTAGTTCTGACATAACTTTATATTTTTAAAATTATTATTCCATTTCTTTATTTTCCTTACTCATAAAAAGGTCTTGACGTTGGTGATAATATCCCACAAAGAACCGTCCTTGATCTTGCAGGTTAAGATGTGGAGGAAATCCTTTTGCATCAAGTTTGGATATAATTTCCTGTTTCAGCTTCTCATAGAACACTTGTCCACCCGGATTCAATTTCTCTATATGATGAGTGGAAAGGTTGAGCACCGTGGCAAAAACCATGGAAGGAGTTGCTGATGCAGCATTCATATAGCGTTCTCGAATGGAATGAATACCATTGGCATCCTCCTGTATCTTGTCAAGTACGGCAAACAGCCTTCCACAAAGATACCCTTGATTTTGATTTTCTTTGTCTAGGATAATCAAAAAACGTGTATCTGATTGAATATCAGAATAGAATGGAGGAGTTGCGGATTTATGGTAACGATTTAGCGAAAGTGCAAGTGCACTGATATTCTGTGATTTACTTCGCCTCACAACTCTATTTGCAAAGGTACACTTTTTATTCGGGTACGCCAAGGAATTGCTCGTTTTTCTTTGTTTTCAACGTGATTTCTTGACCTGTTCATTACTGTTCTTCCGTAAAAGTGAGTTTTCATGTAGGAAAGGCGTTGGCTGAAACGAGTTCAGACAACCTCTTTCCTACTATGGCATATCCGAAAGGAATGTCAGCTTTTGAAGCCTAAACTCTCGTTTAGACAATCGGCAATCGGACAACCCTTTCATGGCTATGCGAGAGAGGTACTTTTACGGGGTCTTGCCGTTTTCTTTTTTTGTTGTTCTTCTTGGCGCAAGTGAAACCGTGCTGATGATTCACCCTTACGTGGTAAGGGCCGGTCATCGGCACTGGCGGCATGGCTGAAAGAAAGTCCGCATATCCGCATCAAACCGAGGGTTTGACGATGGATGTGCGGATTATCTTTCTTACGGCACAACCGCCTTTACCACTTGCGCCTTTTGTTTCTTGTTGAAAGCGGAACTGAGATAGGTACAGCCAACCACTTGCCGCTCACAGGTGAGCCACAAAAGGTTGTCCGTACCGCCGAGGCCGAAGAAGAATGTCCGTATGTGTCTGTCCGAACAAGTCGGATAGGCATATACGGACACACTTCTCTTGTGGGGCTTCGGCTTTTCACGCTTTCAGTCTGTTCCCTCTGTCTCTTTTTCATTTTGTTGAAAGCGGAATTGAGATAGGTACAGCCAACCACTTGCCGCTCACGAGTGAGCCACAATAGGCTGTCCGTACCGCCGAAGCTGGAGAAGAATGCCTGTATGTGTCTGTCCGAACAAGTCGGATAGGCATATACGGGCATACTTCTTTTGTGGGGCTTCGGCTTGTTCACGCTTTCAAGCGAGCTTCCAAGTTAGAGGACGTTTTCTTTTCTCATGCAGTTTCCGCATTTAGGAGATGTTCCATTCAATCTGTCTCTTGTTACGCTTACCTCCATTTTGCGACTTCCAGACGGCGCATCAGGAGGTCATTCTCGTTCGGCTGCAAAGGTAACTCCGGGATTTGCCGGAAATGCAAGGTCAAGCCTCCTGTTTGCGGGAAAAATCTCCAGCCCTACGGGTAGTATTTTTCCCGAAAAACCTTGCATTTCCGAATCCCTACCTTGATGGGGCAACCGAAACGAAAACGACCGATGCGACAGGAAGACGCATAAAAAAAATGTCGGATAACCGAGAGGCAGATAAGAAGTTTTGAAACTCAACTCCCTCAGCTCTTGGATCCGCATATAAAAATAAAAACAGAACGGATATGGCAACAGCAATGGCAACAAAATTCGTCGAATGGGAAGTTCCAGAACTGGACACCCTTCAAGACAGCAAGGTTTACAGACTCCGCCACAAACTCAACAACGGAGGCAAGATGAACCGAGAGGAGAAGGATTGGCTCACGCACAACGTGAACTTCAACACCTACTTCACGACCGCAGTACCCCTCATGGGGTGGAAATTCGACTTCTCCGATGTGCTCCGACCCTACCTTGTGTGCCAATACGGAAGGTGGAGCGAGTATCAGGCAGCGGACAAGACGGCACTGAGAAACGTGATTTACGGCAGGATAGACAACATCGTGGAACTTCAAAACGGCAACAGACAATGACAGCAGCAATGGACATCAGACAGACGGCACACTACATGGCGGTAGCAATATGCACCCTCATCGTACAGGCGTTCCTATGGCTCATAGGCATCCTTTGGAGCGTCATCAGAGAGATTGTGAACGGAGTGTTCCGAGTAGTGGTAAGCGTGATAGTGCTCATGCTCTCCCTCATCACCTTCTTCGGGCTTCTCCTTTGGTTACTCACCCTTTAACACCCTACGGCAATGGCAAAGAGAACAAGCAAGACGGCAGCGCAGCAGTGCAGGTACTACGAGGTGGACAACATCTTCGAGTATATGGTGGAAACCTACATCAACGGCAACCACAGCACGTTCAGCGAATTGTACCACGAACTGAACAAGGAGGCACGGCAGGACTTCGTGGAGTTCCTATTCAACGAGGTCAATCCGCAGTACCACAGAGAGATTATCAAGCGAATGTTATAACCCCTATAAACTGACAGCGATATGAACAGAACGACAGAGAAGATACCCACATGGAGTTTGTGCTACCTCATCAATGGCGATGCAACGGCACTGACAGACGAGGAAATCCGAATGGTGGACGAGTGGGTCAGTAAATGGCAGGTGGAAATCGTTTCGCCCCTCATGGACGAGGACGGCAGCACGCACCCCTATTTCAGCCACTACCCCCTCTTCGGACTACCCACCGAGGTGGAGGACTGCGAGATACTTTACAAGAACAATAACCTATAAAACAGCAAGCGACATGAAAGGAACAGACCATTTCAAGAGAACGATACAGATGTACTTGGAGCAGCGTGCAGCGGAGGACGAACTCTTCGCCAAGAACTACCGCAACCCTGCCAAGAACATCGACGACTGCATCACCTACATTCTGAACTACGTGCAGAAGAGCGGCTGCAACGGCTTTTCAGACGGAGAGATTTACGGACAAGCCGTACACTACTATGACGAGAACGAGATAGAGGTAGGCAAGCCCCTGCAATGTCAGATAGCCGTGAACCATGTAGTGGAACTCACCGCTGAGGAGAAGGCGGAAGCACGTCAGCGAGCCATCCGCCAATACCAAGACGAGGAACTGCGCAAGATGCAGAACCGACAGAGAGCAAGGGCAGCCAAGCCACAGAAACCCCAAGTTGAACCCTCCTTATTCGATTTTGACGTATGAGACCGAGAAACAAGTTTGAGAAAGCGGTGCTTGCCGAGAGCAGGCACCTGCGCCCCATCAGCAAGCGACAACTGAAATGGGCATTCCGTGAGTGTGTGGACCACTATGCCTACCGGCTACCCAAAGGACGAACCACCTGCATGGACTGCGGACACACATGGCAGACAGACGGCACAGCACGCACCTGCACCTGCCCCCACTGCAAGGTACGCCTGCAGGTGAAGAACACCTTGGAGCGCAAGTTGCAGCAGAAGCAGTATTTCACCCTACTCACCACCTGCGGAGAGTATCAAGTGCTGCGCATGTACCTCCTCATCGTGGAAATGGAGAAAGGCTGCAAGGCTACTCCCACTGCCCTTGAGATAGGCGGCTATTGGTGGAACAGGCAGGGCAAGCGCACCATCGTAGCCATACAGCGCACGTTGGGCAGGTACATAGACACCTTCACCTTTGCCTCACCCATGGCAATCCGTGGCGACAACCTTGCCTACCAGCATATCGCCCACATGCCCCTCTGCCCCGAATACAAGGTGGTGGACGAGCTGCGCAGGAACGGCTTCCGAGGTGACTTCCACGACATCGTACCCACGAAACTCATCCCTGCACTCTTGTCTGACAGCCGTGCGGAAACGCTGATAAAGGCAGGGCAACACCCCATGCTGCGCCACTACCTCAACTCCTCCTGCAACATCGAAAACTATTGGGCATCCGTGAAAATCTGCATCCGCAACGGCTACACCCCATTCCCGACGGCTCTCTATGGTGCGACACGATAGACCTCCTGCGCCACTTTGGCAAGGACATACGTCAACCGAAATACGTCTGCCCGACCGACCTCAAAGCCCTCCACGACAAGTTGGCAGCGAAAAGGCAGGAGCAGTTGCAGCGAGAGCGGACAGCGGAGGAACGAGAGCAGGCTATCAAGGATGAGAAGAAGTTCCTCAAAGAGAAAGGCATGTTCTTCGGACTTGTGTTTGCCGATGAACTCATCTCCGTCAAGGTAATAGAGAGCGTAGAGGAAATGATATTGGAGGGCAAGGCGATGCACCACTGCGTAGGCACGTACTACAAGCGAGCCGACTCCCTCATACTTTCAGCCACTATTGACGGCAGGCGCATCGAGACGATAGAGGTGTCGCTGAAGACCCTCCAAGTGGTTCAGAGCCGAGGAGCGTGCAATGCCAACACCGAGTATCACGACCGCATCATCAATCTTGTAAACAACAACATCAACCTTATCCGTCAGCGGATGAAGGCAGCGTAATAGAAACGATTATGACTACACAAATGACCATCAACGGACTCAGTACCTGCACAGCGGCAGGTACTGAGAAGTACGAGAGATTTTTTCGCCAAGGCTCAACAACACGTCAATCGGGTATCGGCAGACGCAAGCGTACCCTTGTGCAATACGACTACCGCCACACGGACGGAGAACTTTTCTCCTGCGTAAAGCCCACGTTGGACGAGTGCCGACAGAAGCGTGACGAGTGGTTGAAAAAGAAGGAGGACAGACTATGAGCGAGACCTATCAAACACTGATTGTCAGGTTCTGCGAGCCAATCACTACATTGGACGGAATATTTGACGATGCCGAAGCATGGGGAGTTTCCACCTTAAAGGGGTGGATAGACAACTACGAGAGCAGCCGTTTCACCGCCATTGACAGCCACACGGCAGTCATAACGAGCGAGTACAACATGGAATGTCTGAAAGAGTGGTTGGAGAAGTACACTTCTATCACTGAGAAATTAGAGTATTGAGAAATTTACTTGCGTTTAGGCGGTGCGGACACCGCCTAAACCTAAAACCAAAAGGCAATGAATACGATAGCACGGACTATATTGGAGCAGATTGGCGGCAAGCGTTTTGCCGTCATGACAGGCAGCAAGGATTTTGTGGATATGGGTAACGGACTGCGCATGAGCCTTGCGAGGAACAAGACCAGTGCCAACCGCCTTGACATCATCTATGATGCAGGGACTGACCTCTACAACATGCGTTTCTTCCGCAAGACGTTCAGCAAGAAGACCTTCGAGAGCAAGTCGAAGGACGTAGAAGTACATGAAGGCATCTTCTTTGATATGTTGGAGGAGGTCTTCACACAAGTGACCGGACTCTATACACACTTTTGAGAGGTGGGCGGCGCAAGCCGCCTACTTTCTTTCATGAGCAGGACAAGCGGAAAAAGAAAGTAGCAAAGAAACCTATGTACCAATCTACGATGAATAAAAAATCCGCAAGTAAAAACTTGCGGAGGAAAATATATTGAGTCGTTATTTTTGGTGGAAGGGGAATGATTATCTCATAACGTTGACTACACATTTCTGCTTCGTTTCCATAACCCCCAACGCTTTGATATGTCTAAACATTCTTGTTGTCCCTTTCTGAATTATCCAAAATATTCTCTTCATATATTCGCTATACTTTTTACGGTAAATAACTATTTCATGTAATGCTCTCACTACACTTACTATTTGAAGTGCATTTTGGAAACCGATTGGCAAAAATGGTTCAACGATGTCAAATAACGAGAAAATCCTAAAATTGTCTATTAGCAATATGCAAAATCCGTGCCAATTTGAACAAGACACGGATTTTGTTGTCAATTTGTCAGTTGCGTCAGGGTACATACAGCAGCGCAAACTCCGCTTTCCTGCGTTTAAGCAGCATGGCGTGCCGTTTCCCCTTGTAGTTGCAGAAAGCGATGTACTCCTGATAGATGTTGCGGTCGCCTGCCTCTAACTTCCTTATCAACTTGCTTTTGGGTATTTTGTCGCTTCCCAAGAGCCTATACGGACCGACATTGTAGGCAAGTGTGGCAAGCAAGAGTTATCCAAACCCCAGCATTATCCTAAAAATACAGTTTTTTATTCTGTAAATCATT
>ENA-OPXH01002427-OPXH01002427.1-human-gut-metagenome-genome-assembly--contig:-NODE-2427-length-10353-cov-5.620994_pt1 | contig 10353 bp, 10 predicted proteins | sample MGYA00241521_ERZ502034 | MGnify/ENA primary metagenome ERZ502034 (study PRJEB25962, sample SAMEA2042103) | human gut metagenome | biome: human gut; feature: human-associated habitat; material: faeces... | reverse complement strand
AGCTTCCATGCTGTCCATGGACCAGATCATCCGCTATATTCATATTTTCTCCGAACTGTCCGGACAGATCCGCTATGCGGCGCAGAAGCGCGTGCTCGTTGAGGTGGCGCTCGTCAAACTCTGCAAACCGCAGATGGAGCAGAACCTCGAATCCGTGCTGGAGCGGCTTAGGATTCTCGAAGAAAAAATGGAGCGCGGAATCCCGATGATGGTGACAAATGCACCGGGAGCAGGAAACGGCAGTGCAGGAGGCTCCGGAGCGGCCGGAAACGGCTATGCGGCGGCAGAAACACCGCAGAGTGCACCGGCACCAGTGAAAGCCGCACCGGCGGATTTACAGCGCATCAGCGCGTCCTGGAAGGCAATTGTCGGCCAGACAAGCGGCATGTTCCGCCAGTTTCTGCAGAGCGCCGTTCCGAAATACAACAGCGAGACGGGCGACGCCAAACTGTTTGTTGAGTTTGCAGACCAGCTCGCATCCATTTACGTTGAGCGGCCGGAGGCAGCCGATGAGATCCGCACCATTATTGAACAGATGACTGGAAAAACCGTAGAGGTCCAGCTCATTTTAGCAGACCAGCATGCAAACGCCGCGCTCTCCACGATTTCCGTGGATGATGCACTGACGCAGGCGATTCATGGAATCCCGGTCGAGGAGGACGACGAGAGCGACTTCGACGACGGGGAAGAATAGATTAAAAACAAATTTTTCAGGAGGATATTACCCATGGCAAAAAGAGGAGGATTCCCGGGAGGAATGCCGGGCAACATGAACAATCTGATGAAGCAGGCTCAGAAAATGCAGAAGCAGATGGAAGAGAACCAGAAAGCTCTGGAAGAGAAAGAATTTACGGCTACTGCAGGAGGCGGAGCTGTAGAGGTAACTATCTCCGGTAAGAGAGAGGTGACAAAAGTAAAGCTTCAGGAGGAAGTTGTAGATCCGGATGACATCGAAATGCTGGAAGATCTCATCGTTGCAGCTACAAACGAAGCACTTCGCAAAGTGGAAGAAGAATCTACAGCTGTTATGTCTAAACTGACAGGTGGTCTGGGCGGACTTGGCGGAGGTCTTCCATTCTGATGGAATACTACAGCAGTCATATCAATAAGCTGATCGAGCAGCTTTCCCATCTTCCGGGAATCGGTGCGAAATCAGCACAGAGACTGGCATTTCACATCATGAATATGCCAAAGGATCAGGTAGAGCAGCTTACCTCTTCCATTACCGGTGCCAGAGAGAATGTACAGTATTGCAAGTGCTGCTGTACTCTGACAGACAGAGAGATCTGTCCCATCTGCAGCAATGATAAGCGTGATCATTCAGTGATCATGGTGGTAGAGAATACAAGAGATCTTGCAGCTTATGAAAAAACAGGCAAGTTTGATGGCGTTTATCATGTTCTTCATGGTGCAATCTCTCCAATGCTTGGAATCGGGCCGGATGATATCAAACTGAAAGAACTCATGCAGCGTCTGGCAAAGGATGAGGTAAAGGAAGTGATTATTGCTACCAATTCCAGTCTGGAGGGGGAAACAACGGCAATGTATATCAGTAAGCTGATCAAACCTACCGGGATCAAAGTCAGCAGGATCGCAAGCGGAGTTCCGGTAGGAGGAGATCTGGAATATATTGACGAAGTGACTCTTTTACGTGCTCTTGAGGGGCGTGTGGAGCTTTAAGGTTACTGTTCTGACAAAAGATCATCGGAAAAGGAGGCATCACTTTGTCTAAAAAGAAAGCAACTTCTTCTGATGTGGCAAAGAGGGCAGGAGTCTCCCAGGCAACTGTTTCCATGGTCCTGAATAAGAAATATAATGTTTCTTTTTCCAGAGAAACAGTGGAGAAGGTAGAGCAGGCAGCCAGAGAACTAGGCTATCATCTTCCCGGACGAAAGAACAGAAAAGAAAGCCGGAAAGAGAAGCTGATCGTTGTTTTTTGCCCTACGCTTACAAGCCCGTATTATGTATTGCTTCTGCAGGGAATTGAGGCAGTGGCGAACAAACAGGGATATGGTGTCTTTATCTGTAATACACAGAGAGATCCCCGTCTGGAGGAGAAGTATCTGCGCATGATGGGTACAATAGAGCCGCTTGGCATTATCTACTGCTGTAATCCAAATCCGGATTTTCAGCAGCAGGTAGAGGAACTGGCGCAGACAATCCCACTGGTTATCATCAGTAATAAAGAGAAAACTACAACTATAGATGCCATTAATCAGGATAATACAGTTGTGGGAAGGATGATGGCAAGACATCTGCTTGATCTGGGGCACAGAGATGTAGCGTTTATCACTCCGCCCCTGACAAGGAGACAATGGCAGAGAACAAAACGTGTAAATGGTTTTGTGAAAGAGTTTGAGAAAGAAGGCCTGAAGGATCATGTGATCATTAAGGCTGCGGATGAAGCTATCGATATGCAGATCCCACGGATGGATTCGGAATATTCGATGGGTTATGAGCTTACTATGGAGCTTCTGGATGAAGGCAGGGAATTTACAGCTATTGCAGGCCAGAATGATATGATGGCTATTGGTGCGCTGGATGCTCTCCATGAAGCAAGGATTCATGTACCCAAGGATGTATCGGTGATTGGGTGCGATAATATCTTTTATTCGGGAATACGGAAGATCTCTCTTACTACGATCGATCATTTCGTAGCCCTTAAAGGCAGAGATGCCTGTGATATTATACTGCGCAAAATCGATGAGCAGGACCGTTTTCTCACAGATTCTGCTCCTGCCAGTCTCTATAATATTGAATATACCCCCAAGCTGATAGCGAGACGCACTACGGGGTATGTCAGAACCAAAAAAAATAATTAAATACGTCGAATGAAAATTATTAATAATAATTTATCGAAACTGCAGAACAGTTATTTGGTATAGAGCTGTGTGGCGAGGCAGATTGCGAATATCTACCCGGCAGGCATTTTCTGGAAACGTACCAAAATTTCAGGATGTGCGGCTGAAATCCGATATCAGAAATGATTTCTGACGGAGGTTTCCTGCAACAGCAAAGACAGCGAACAGTTACGAAAAGAAATGGTTATAAAACATATTGTATATTGCATGTTGATAACAACGAATATATGCTTTGACTGAAAAATAAAGAATTAATAAGATATGCGATTATTAATAAAGAAATTATTAATAATCTTTTGCCACGCTTGACCTGAATGTAAAGTCTGTTATAATGAAACCATCAGATCAATGAACGATTATGACAAGCAAAAATCAGGAGGGTTAAGAACATGAAATTTTTTATTGACACAGCAAAAGTAGAAGATATTAAGGCAGCTAATGATATGGGTGTAATCTGTGGTGTTACCACAAATCCGTCTCTTATCGCAAAAGAAGGAAGAGATTTCAAGGAAGTAATCAAAGAGATCACATCTATCGTAGACGGACCGATCAGCGGTGAAGTAAAAGCTACTACAACAGATGCAGAAGGAATGATCAAAGAGGGACGTGAGATTGCAGCCATTCATCCGAATATGATTGTTAAAATTCCTATGACAGTAGAAGGTCTGAAAGCAGTTAAGGTTCTTCATGCAGAAGGAATCAAGACAAACGTTACTCTGATCTTCACTGCTAACCAGGCACTTCTGGCTGCAAGAGCAGGTGCTACTTATGTATCTCCGTTTCTTGGAAGACTGGATGACATTTCTACAAGAGGTGTTGATCTGATCCGCGAGATCGCTGAGATTTTTGAAGTGGCAGGAATCGAGACAGAAATCATCGCAGCAAGCGTAAGAAATCCGATCCATGTAACAGACTGTGCACTTGCAGGTGCTGACATTGCAACTGTTCCGTACAATGTAATCGTACAGATGACAAAACATCCTCTGACAGATGCAGGTATTGAGAAATTCCAGAAAGATTATAAAGCAGTATTCGGCGAATAAGGAGAATTTACCACAATGGAAAAATTAGAACTTCAGAAAATTGCAAACGAAGTCCGTAAAGACATCGTTACTGCATTACATTCTGCAAAAGCAGGACATCCGGGCGGATCTCTGTCTGCAGCAGATGTATTCACTTATTTATATTTTGAAGAAATGAATATTGATCCAAAGGATCCTAAGAAGGCTGATCGTGACCGTTTCGTACTTTCCAAAGGCCACACAGCACCGGGATACTACTCTGCACTTGCAGAAAGAGGCTTTTTCCCAAAAGAAGATCTGAAGACTCTTCGTCATCTGGGTTCCTATTTACAGGGACATCCGGATATGAAACATATCCCGGGTGTTGATATGTCCAGCGGTTCTCTGGGACAGGGAATCTCTGCAGCAGTTGGTATGGCGCTTTCTGCCAAATTAAGCAATGAAAGCTATCGTGTATACACCTTATTAGGCGACGGCGAAATTCAGGAAGGCCAGGTTTGGGAAGCTGCTATGTTTGCAGGCTTCAGAAAACTGGACAATCTTGTAGTGATCGTGGATAATAATGGACTTCAGATCGACGGTAAGGTTGATGAAGTATGTTCTCCATACCCGATTGATAAGAAATTTGAGGCATTTAACTTCCATGTGATTAACGTTGCAGACGGAAATGATATGGATCAGTTAAGAGCTGCTTTTGATGAAGCAAAAGCTACTAAGGGAATGCCTACAGCTATCATTATGAAAACTGTAAAAGGAAAAGGTGTTTCCTTTATGGAAAATCAGGTTGGATGGCATGGAAAAGCTCCGAATGACGAGCAGTATGCACAGGCAATGGAAGAGTTAGAAAAGGCAGGTGAAGCATTATGTCAGAAGTAAAGAAGATCGCAACAAGAGCAAGCTACGGTGCTGCGCTGGTTGAATTAGGTAAGAAACATGAGAACCTGGTCGTTCTGGACGCTGACCTTGCTGCAGCTACTCAGACTGGCGTATTCAAAAAAGAATTTCCGGAGCGTCATATTGACTGTGGTATTGCCGAGTGTAATATGATGGGCATTGCCGCAGGTCTGGCTACTACAGGAAAAGTTCCATTTGCCAGCACATTTGCAATGTTTGCAGCAGGACGTGCTTTTGAGCAGGTTCGTAACTCTATTGCATATCCGAAGATCAATGTAAAAATTGGCGCTACTCATGGCGGAATTTCTGTAGGTGAAGATGGTGCTACCCATCAGTGTTGTGAGGATTTTGCTCTTATGAGAGTAATTCCGGGAATGGTTGTTGCCTGCCCTTCTGATGATATTGAAGCAAAAGCTATGGTAGAAGCAGCTTATGAGCATGTTGGTCCTGTATATATGAGATTTGGACGTCTGGCAGTTCCGGTTATCAATGACAGACCGGACTATAAATTTGAATTAGGTAAAGGTATTGTCCTTCGTGAAGGAAAAGACCTTACGATCATTGCAAACGGTCTCTGCGTAGCTCCTGCTCTTGAAGCTGCAGAGAAGCTTGCGGCAGACGGCGTAGATGCAAAAGTAATCAATATCCATACGATTAAGCCTCTGGATGAAGAACTTGTAGTTGCAGCAGCCAAAGAAACAGGCAAGGTTGTAACTGTAGAAGAGCATTCAGTAATCGGCGGACTTGGCGGAGCAGTATGCGAATGCCTGTCTGAGAAAGCACCTGTACCTGTAAAACGTATCGGTGTAAATGATGTATTCGGAGAATCCGGTCCTGCCACAGCTCTTCTTGAGAAATATGGTCTTGATGCAGAAGGCATCTACAAACAGATCAAAGAATTTGTATAATTTACGATTCCCTGTGTGATGGTATCTGCCAGAGAGATTACCGTAGACAGGCGGGTAGTCTGAAGGGTTAGCTGTTCCAGTACACCTGCAATGTTTACAATCCCTGTGATATGGATATCACCAACAGGAGGAAGTTCTTTCTGAACTGCAGCACCTGGGTAAAGTGCACCATCTGCGATGGTCACATACCCCAGGTGCTTTTTTTGTCCAAGAGAGGCATCCACTGCAATAACCAGACCTTCGGGATGCAGAATTTTGATCTGGCGGGAAATTCTGGAAAGATTTAAAGCATGTACGGGGCTTTTCAGGGTACCGTAAACATAAACGCCATGAGTGTCCGTATTCAGATGTTCAAGTAACTGGTGTCCGATATAGGGACCGAGACAGTCTCCTGTCACGCGGTCACTTCCGATACACAGAAAAACCAGTTCCGACCATCTGCCCGGATATTGAAGAATACATTTATTTAAAAGAAAAGCGATTTCCTCAGCAGAACTGCTTTTCTGTGAGTCCACATAAAATACCATAAAACCTCCCTGATCGTATTATGTACTCGCAGAGTCTCTATTGTACCTGCACAAAAAGATTTCGAGAGCACATTATTGATTATATCTTTTAATTGCTATAGTCCCTTTGCTTCATAACAACAAGCTGCGAAGAGGCTTCTGATAACATCATATCCTTACCGGGATAAAAATATGCACTGTGCAAAATCTGTCGCCAAATTCTGGTAAATTCCTCTTACAATGTGATAAAATCTGCAATTTATCTGTGTTATCCTGATACCCGAAGGGGTGATGAGAGATGATAGAAGTAATCTATAAGGACGAATCTCAGGAAGGACAAAATGGTGAGGAACCGTTTGGATTACCCAGAAATATACGCCAGATCGGCCTGGCAGCCGAAGATTACAGGATTTATATGGAGGACTATGTGTATACATTTCTGGTAAGACTTGCCAGAACGGAAGACTCTCTGGGAGAAGCAAAAACCAGAGTGGCAGTTCTTACAGGAAATCTTAAATGGCGTTCTCAGACAGCTTATCTGTTTATCAAAGGTGCTATTATAGCGGAGGAGATGGAGGCAGCACCTGATCATATCGATTTTTCGGAAAATCAATGGAAGCAGATACAGGAAGCCCAGAAGGAGTACTTCGAAGATCAGGAGATTGTGGGATGGTTCTTTTCACAGCCTCAGCTTCTCCTGAAAGTATCGGAAGTGATGTCAAAAGTACACATGAAACATTTTGGAGGAGAAAAAGTCCTGATGCTTATGGAACCTCAGGAAAGGGAAGATGCTTTCTTCCGTTATGAAAACAATGAAATGGTGCGTCTGGGAGGGTATTATCTTTATTATGAAAAAAATCCCGGTATGCAGACGTATATGATCGACAAAAATGAAGAACTTCAGCCGGAACCTCAGGAAAAATATGAAGATCAGGCTGTGAAAGATTTTCGCAAAATAATTGCAGATAAAAAGGAAACCAGGAAGGAGCCGGCAGCTCCTTCTGTTTTTTCATATGGATTAACTGCATGTCTGGCAATTGCAGTACTGACAGTGGGTGTTAATTTTTACAGAAGTTACCAGAATGTAAAACAGAACGAAAAGGAGAGCGCGACGGTTTCTTCAGTGATCGTTGAGGAGATAACGCCGTCTCCTGTTGTCGGGACTTCGAACAATGAAGCTGTCAGGCAGCATAAACAATACCGAACAGATATTATACAAAATGATGCAGGGAAGAATAAAAAGAATAATGAAGAGAATAATCAAAGCACCAGTGAAAAAGAAAATTCTGAAAAGAAAAACAATACTTCAGAGAAAAAAATATCAGCAGAGCAGACAGATACAGAACAAAAATCGGACAAAACAGAACAGCTTCCGGATGTAAAGACAGAAAAAGCAGATAAAACCGAACAAATCTACCAGCAGGAAGCAGATGAACGTAAAGCACAGAAACGTGTCAGGGAAGCTGTGCAGAAGGAAAACAGCGAAGCAGCGGGAAAAGCCCATGAGTCATATGTGATTCAGCCCGGCGATACTCTTTTTCAGATAAGTATGGACAGATACGGAAGTATCGAAGCCATAAGTCAGATCTGCAAATTGAATGGGATGTCAGCGGACGAAATCATTTATCCGGGACAAGTAATTGTATTACCTTAGAAAACTGTGCTATAATAAATGGCAAAAACTGAAACCTGATAATCAACAAAATGAAAGTGAGAAATAAGGTAAAGGCTAAAATGGCAAATACATTTAAGAAAATAATAAAAAAACATAAAAAGAAAAAGCTTCAGGCAGAGAGAAACAGAAAAGCGAAAGCCCGGGAGAGAGCTGAAGAGGAATATGCAGATGATTATGAGCGCAGATTGTCCCGCCACAAAAGAAGTGTAGTGAAAAAGACAGTTATTACAGTGGTGGCGATAGCTGCTGCTGTAACGGCTGTGGGATTTTACATAGAGAAGAGAAGCTATCATACTTATAAAGTAGTCCAGACAAGTGAGCAGGAGGATATTGTTTCTACAAATTATGTTGAAATGGACGGAAATATCCTTCGATACAGTCCGGACGGAGTTTCGCTTGTTTCTGATAAGATGAGTACATTATGGAGTGAAACCTATCAGATGCAGAATCCTGTGGCAGATGTCAATGGAACTCGTGCGGTGATTGCGGATAAAGATGGAACAACTTTGGAGATTTATGATAAATCCGGAAAAACAGGCAGTGTAACTACTTCTTACAGTATTGTCAAAGCAAAAGTATCCAAAAGCGGTCTTGTTGCGGCAATCCTGGATGGCGGAGATGATACATGGATTGATTTTTATGGTACAGATGGAAGTCTGATTGCTGAAAATCAGACGAAGATAGATGATCCGGGATATCCCCTTGATATTGCTGTATCTGAAGACGGAGTGATCATGATGGTAACCTATCAGTTCGTAGATGGAAGTGATACGACCAGTTATGTGGCATTTTACAATTTTGGAGATGTAGGACAGAACGAGGATGACAGAATTGTCAGTGGATATAAGTATGAAGGCGTGGTAGTTCCGCAGATCCAGTATCTTGATAATAACCGGTCTGTAGCACTTAAAGATAATGGATTTACAATTTATCATGGAAGCCAGATTCCGAAGGAAGTAAAAACAGTAAAAGTAGATAAAGAAATTGTCAGTACTTTTTATGATAATGATATGATTGGTCTTGTGTTTAAGAATGACAGTAAAGACAAACAGTATACAATGGAAGTTTATACTACAGATGGCAAATTGAAATTCAAAGAAAACTTCAATATTCCATATACGACGATTAAATTAAGCGGTGGAAATATTCTGATGTACAACAGTTCCCAGATGTGTGTAATGAACAGCAGGGGAGTACAGAAATATCTTGGCAGTGTGGATGGAACGATCAAAGATTTCTTCAAAATCGGAATGAACAGATATCTTCTGGTATTGGACAGCGGTGTAGAGATAATAAAACTTAGTTAGGAGGATGAAAATGGCTTTAACGTGGGCCGGAGTCATTACGATACTTTTTCTGGCGGCTGCATGTGTCAGAGGTTATAGGCGGGGACTGATAAAAGAACTGGTTTCGCTTGTATGTGTTTTTCTGTCGATGGCGATCGTGTGGTTTATAAATCCTTATGTAAATGAGTTTATTCGGGAAAATACATCAATTTATGAAAAAGTACAGGAAAGCTGCCGGGAGTTTGTAGGAGAGGAATACAGCACATGGACAGGCAGTGGAGAAAGCCAGACTGAATTTATAAATGAAATGAATCTCCCGGAGCTGCTGAGGAATGGACTGGTTCAGAATAATAATTCTGACAGTTACCAGTATTTGGCTGTAACTACATTTTCGGATTATATTGCTCAATATCTGGCGAGAATGGCAGTGAATGGAATTTCTTTCCTGATTTCTCTGCTGATGTCGACGATTATGGTGAGGAGTATCACATGGATGCTGAATCTTGTGACGAGATTACCTGTGCTGCATGGCATGAACAAGGTAGCAGGAGCGTTGCTGGGGGCAGTTAAATTCCTTATAGTAATATGGATTATCTTTCTGGCTCTCACCATTGTGTGCAATACAAAGGCTGGTGAGGCGGCCCTTCAGATCATTAAGAAAGATTGCATTCTGAGTTTCATATATGACAGAGATATCCTGATCAGGATATTTATGAGTATCTTCTATTAAAAAGGTTTGGTATCTGTGGACCGTAGGTATCGGATCCGAATGTCTTCCTGCGCAAATGCGAACGATTTTTAAATCTTTACTCTGATATTGGGGCGTTAAAAATGAGGATATTATAGCGATATCGGAGATGGCGTAAAAAATATGTAAAAAAATGTAAAATAATACTTGACGCAAAAAGAAAATAATGATATGATAAATCCGCTTCTGAGTGAGGCGGATTTTTTTTGACAGACAACAGAGATTTGGTTGAATAAAGTTGAAAAAAATATAAAAAAAGTGTTGACAGGAAACTGAAGACATGATATTATATCAGAGTTGCTGATGCAGATGAAAAAGAACTTAAAAAATAAAATAAAAAAGTTCTTGACAAAGCAAAAAGCAAGTGATATAATAAATGAGCTGTCAGCCGAGAGGCAAAGACAGACAACCTTGATAACTAAACAGTGAAACACATACGATTCTCGAAAATTC
>ENA-OPXH01002425-OPXH01002425.1-human-gut-metagenome-genome-assembly--contig:-NODE-2425-length-10361-cov-2.528624_pt1 | contig 10361 bp, 10 predicted proteins | sample MGYA00241521_ERZ502034 | MGnify/ENA primary metagenome ERZ502034 (study PRJEB25962, sample SAMEA2042103) | human gut metagenome | biome: human gut; feature: human-associated habitat; material: faeces... | reverse complement strand
GTACGGAATTGATTTTCTTCTTGAGAAAAAACAGTATGATTTTGAGCGTTACGCAAGACACGGCATGAAAGGTACAGACTTCCGTCTTCGTGAAGAGCTTGCTGATCAGATGAGAGCACTTCGTGATATGAAAGAAATGGCTGCTGCTTACGGTTATGACATTTCACAGCCTGCAAAAGATGCAAAAGAGGCTGTACAGTGGTTATACTTTGGTTATCTTGCAGCAATCAAGACTCAGAACGGTGCTGCTATGAGTGTTGGACGTGTGTCTACTTTCCTTGATATATATATTGATCGTGATATTAAAAACGGTAAGCTTACAGAGAAAGAAGCTCAGGAATTGATTGATCACCTTGTAATGAAGTTCCGTATGGTTAAATTCGCAAGAATTCCTTCTTACAACGAACTGTTCTCAGGAGATCCGACATGGGCAACTCTGGAAGTAGCCGGACTTGGACAAGATGGACGTTCTATGGTAACAAAGAACGATTATCGTTTCCTCCATACATTAAAGAACATGGGTCCTTCTCCAGAGCCGAACTTAACAGTTCTTTATTCTTCAAGACTGCCAGAGAACTTCAAGAAATTTGCTGCTCGCATTTCTGTTGAGACAAGTTCTATCCAGTATGAAAATGACGATGTAATGCGTCCGGTATGGGGTGATGACTACAGCATTTGCTGCTGCGTATCTGCCACAGAGACTGGTAAAGAAATGCAGTTCTTCGGAGCTCGTGCAAACCTTGCAAAATGCTTAATGTATGCAATCAACGGTGGTGTTGATGAGAAGACAAAAGCACAGGTTGGACCAAACTACCAGCCAATTACATCTGAGTACCTTGATATCGATGAAGTACTTGCTAAATATGACGAGATGATGGAGTGGCTGTCTAAACTGTACGTTGACACACTGAACATGATCCACTACATGCATGATAAATATTATTATGAGGCAGCACAGATGTCTCTCATCGACACAGATGTAAAACGTTCATTTGCTACAGGTATCGCAGGATTCTCACATGTAGTAGATTCCTTAAGCGCTATCAAATACGCAAAGGTTAAACCAATCCGTGACGAGGACGGAATTGCTGTTGACTTTGAAATCGAGGGAGATTTCCCAAGATATGGTAATGATGATGACCGTGCAGATGACATTGCAGTTTGGCTTCTGAAGAAATTCATGCACAAACTGAGCAAATGCCATACTTACAGAGATTCTACACCGACAACATCTATCCTTACAATTACATCAAACGTTGTATATGGTAAGGCTACAGGATCCCTTCCAGATGGAAGAAAAGCAGGAGAGCCATTATCTCCAGGAGCTAACCCATCATACGGTGCAGAAAAAGCAGGACTTCTTGCTTCCTTGAACTCTGTTGCTAAGCTTCCATATGAACTTGCATTAGATGGAATTTCTAATACACAGACAATCAGCCCAGGAGCACTTGGACACAATGATGAAGAGAGAAGTGTGAACCTTGCACACGTATTAGATGGATACTTTGATCAGGGAGCTCATCATCTGAATGTCAATGTATTTGGTACAGAGAAACTGATCGATGCTATGGAGCATCCAGAGAAACCAGAGTACGCAAACTTTACAATCCGTGTATCTGGATACGCTGTAAAATTCATCGACCTGACTCGCGAGCAGCAGTTAGATGTAATTTCCAGAACATGCCATAAAGAAATGTAATTTTCACACATATAAGACCTCGTGTTTGACAATGCTCTTCGCGGGGTCTTATAATTAATTATGTAAATTCTCAAAATAATAAACCATTATTGAAAATACATTTTTAAGAATATATAGATAGGAGATTGTTATTATGGAAGGATACATTCATTCCACAGAAAGTTTTGGTTCTGTAGATGGACCAGGAGTTCGCTTTGTCATTTTTACTGCAGGATGTCCCATGCGTTGTCAGTTCTGTCATAACCCGGATACATGGAATATGAAAACGGGTACACTGACTTCTACGGATGACCTGATCAAAAAAGCCCTCAGATATCGTTCTTACTGGGGGGATGAAGGTGGCATTACTGTCAGTGGTGGTGAACCGCTTCTTCAAATTGATTTTCTGACTGAACTTTTTAAAAAAGCAAAGGAAAATGGAATTCATACAACACTAGATACAAGTGGTAATCCTTTCACAAGAGAAGAACCTTTCTTTAGCAAATTTAATGAATTAATGCAATATACCGATCTCATTTTACTTGACATCAAACACATTGACGAAAAGGAGCATATACGTCTGACAGGGCATACGAATAAAAACATCTTAGATCTGGCAACTTATCTGTCTGATATGAAGAAGCCTGTCTGGATCAGACATGTTCTTGTTCCTAAGCGCAGCGACAAAGATGAATATCTGGACAGACTGCATGAATTCATTCTGACTCTTCATAATGTAGAACGCGTAGAAGTTCTACCATATCATACACTTGGTGCATACAAATGGAAAGAACTTGGTATGAAGTATCCATTAGAAGGAATTGATCCCCCGACTGCTGAGCGTGTAGAGAATGCCAGAAAACGTCTTGGAGCATTTTAAATAATACCAATTTATAATTTGATAAAAGAAACATATAGCTTATGATATTTTAAAGCTGTGTGTTTCTTTTTTACTTCAGTAATGAAAGACATACCTTCATTCATACATTATTACAAACGATATTTTCATAAACTGAAAAATGGAGTTTTATGAGTATAGATTTGGAAAATAGCAAAAGAAAAGCTGCCAAAGCATCCAAATTTCCAGAAGATGTTGTTCTTGGAATGCCTAATGTTGAAATTCTGGGACATTCTGAAATGCGAATTGAAAATTATCGGGGACTGATTGAATATACAGATCAACTCGTTAGAGTTCAGACAAAAATCGGTCAGATACGAATTACCGGAAAGCACCTTCAAGTTGATTCTTATACAAATGATGATATGAAAATTACGGGGAAAATTCAGAATATTGAATATCAGACATAAGGTGGAGGATTCATTCATTGCTTTTAAAAATATATCAATATATTCGAGGATATGTAAGAATCCGGATTACCGGTCATCGTATGGAACGTTTTATTAACGCATGCAATTACCGAAAAATAAAAATCTGGGATTTATCAGCCAGCGATGGCTCTTACGAAATGAATCTATGGGTAAAAGATTTCAAAAAGCTGCGTCACATTTCTCGTAAAACTTCCACAAAAATTACGATTGTAAAAAAATATGGACTTCCTTTTTATCTGTTTGACCATCGAAGACGCAAGCTTTTCTTTGCTGGCATATTTGCTGCCACCGTTTTGCTATTGATAATGTCTGGTTATATCTGGGATATTGAAATCCTTGGCACACATACACAGACCGAAGAAGTCATAAGAACATTTCTAAAGGAGAATCATGTGAATACCGGCATACGGCGCGGAAACATTGATTGCGACCGTATTGTAAAAGATATTCGGAAAGGATTTGACGACATTATCTGGGTATCTGCATCTATAGAGGGAACCAGACTGATCATTCAAATCAAAGAAAACGAAGATGCTAAAATAGATAATAAAACAGATATAAAAGAGGATATATATCCAAATTCTGATGCTGGGACGGACCTTGTTTCAGATTGCACAGGGACTATTGTACGCATTATCACTCGAAAAGGTATTCCTATGGTGCGGGAGGGAACATCTGTAAATCCCGGTGATATTCTTGTTTCCGGTCAGATTCCTATTCTTAATGATGCAAAAGAGATCACAGGATATGAGTCCTGTCATTCAGATGCTGATATTTTCATCCAGACTCAGATTCATTACGAGAATACTTTGCCCAGAAAATACGTAAAAAAAACAAGTGTAAAGTTCCCCCGTTTGTTCTATCTGTATTTTCGCATTGGTAAATATCGTCTGTCACCATTTTTCATCTGGTCTCCGTATGAACACTATTCAAAAAGCACAATGGAGTCACGGCTGAAACTTCTAGATCATTTTTATCTGCCGGTATATATCGGCGTTGTAGGTCTGACCCCTTATAAACCTGTTATGAAAAAATATACAGATCAACAGCTTCAAGACAAATTGAACAGATATTTCTTAAGATATTGTGAAGATTTAGATAAAAAGGGGGTAGAAATTATTCAGAATGATGTTAAAATAGACACAGGGTCAAAAGAGGGAGCTATATCTGGTACACTGACCATCATCTGCAATACCGGACAGTCCCGACAATCTGAGATTCCGCAGCTTCCGAATGATCCAGAAGAACAAATTGAACAATTAGGAGAATAAGATATATGGGAATTATGGAAACTGTTCTTGAAATCCCGGCTGAGCATGAAGCAAATGTATTCGGGCAATTTGATGCTTTTGCAAAAAAGATTGAGCGCTCCCTTCATGTGACACTGATTTCCAGAGATGGTGTTGTCAAGATCATGGGGGACAGCAATGCTGTAGAACGCGCAAGAAATGTACTCTCACAGCTTCTTGAATTATCCCGTCGAGGTAACACGATTTCAGAACAAAATGTGAATTATACGCTTGCACTTGTCATGGAAGACAGTGAAGATAATGTCTTGGAAATTGATAAAGATATTATCTGTCACACCTTACAGGGGAAGCCGATAAAACCAAAGACACTTGGGCAAAAACAGTATGTAGATGAAATTCGGGAAAAAATGATTGTCTTTGGACTAGGTCCTGCCGGAACAGGAAAGACATACCTGGCCATGGCTATGGCAATCACTGCATTTAAAAATAATGAAGTTGGAAGAATCATTCTGACAAGGCCTGCCATTGAGGCAGGCGAAAAGCTGGGATTTCTTCCGGGAGATCTGCAAAGCAAGATCGATCCTTATCTGCGTCCGCTTTATGATGCTCTTTATCAGATTATGGGAGCAGAAAGCTTTTTAAAAAATTCTGAAAAAGGGCTGATTGAAGTTGCACCACTTGCATACATGCGTGGTCGTACATTAGACAATGCATTTATCATTCTGGACGAGGCTCAGAACACAACTCCGGCGCAGATGAAGATGTTTTTAACAAGAATCGGATTTGGCTCAAAAGTTGTAATTACCGGTGATGAGACACAAAAGGATTTGCCAAGTGGTCAGACTTCCGGACTTGATGTAGCTGTCCGTGTTGTCGGCAAGATCAATGACATTGGAGTATGCCGTCTTACAAGCAAAGATGTTGTCCGCCATCCGCTTGTCCAGAAAATTGTAAAAGCTTACGAAGAATACGAGACAAAGACACAGAACAAATCAAGAAATCGCAGCCGAGAGAAAAGGAGAAAATCATGACATTATTTTATGAAGAAGAAGGAACATTAAAGCTCCCTTTTGATTGCCAGGCGCTTGCCCGTGAAGTCATAAATGGCGCATTGGAATATATTCATTGTCCATATGAAGTTCAGGTCAATCTCTTACTCACTATGAACGATGAGATTCATGAGATGAACCGGGATTTCCGTAACATTGATCGTGCAACAGATGTACTTTCTTTCCCGATGCTGGAATATGAAACTCCGGGAGACTTCTCTCATTTTGAAAGCGAAGAAGACTGCTTCGATCCGGAGACAGGTGAGCTTCTGCTTGGAGACATTGTGATTTCCAAAGAAAAAGTCATCGCACAGGCTGAAGAATACGGTCATTCCGTCAAACGTGAATACGCTTTCCTGATTGCACACTCGGTCCTTCATCTTTCCGGTTATGATCATATGGAAGAAGAGGAACGTATTGAAATGGAGACTCTTCAGCGTGAAATTTTAAATGAGCTAAATATATTACGTTAACATGGAGTAAATTATGAGTGAAAACAAAAGTGAAACCGGGAAGAACTTTCTCGTTCAGGGTTCCATTCTGGCTATAGCCGGAGTCATAACTAAAATTATCGGAGCAGTGTACCGAATTCCCCTCGTAAATATACTGGGTGATAAAGGTATGGGCTATTACGGAGTCGCATTTCAGATTTACGCGATTGCACTTACACTGACTTCTTACAGTCTGCCCCTTGCAGTATCCAAGCTTGTCTCTGCAAGACTTGCAACAGGACAATACAAAAATGCATATCGCGTCTTTCGGGGTGCCATGACATTTGCAATTGCAGCAGGCGGTATCGTCGGTGCCATCATATTCTTTGGCGCTGATTTTATCGCATCGAATCTGATGGCAATGAAAATGAGTGCGTTAGCTTTGCGAATATTGGCTCCGTGCATTCTGATCGTGGCAATCCTTGGTGTATTCCGTGGATTTTTCCAGGGAAATGGATCCATGGTTCCGACGGCTGTTTCCCAGATCATCGAACAGATTGTCAATGCAGTTGTCAGCGTAGTCGGTGCTTACATGCTCCTTAAGGTTGGTAAAGAAGTTGCTGCCCAGAAAAATAATGATTCTTATGGTGCGGCTTATGCAGCATCTGGCGGTACACTAGGTACAGTGATGGGAGCACTTGCTGCGTTATTATTTTTATTTTTCTTATTTTTAGCTTTCTGGAAGAAATTCCGCCGTCAGATGGAGCGTGATCGTGGAAATAAAACTGAAAGTTATAAGAGAGTTTTTAAAGTGCTTCTATTAACGATTGCACCTGTTATTTTAAGTGCAACGGTCTACAATCTTTGTGGTGTTGTAGATAATGCTATGTTTGGGACAATTATGTCTATTCAGGGGCATAAAGAAAGCGAATATGCTGCCCTTCTTGGTATTGTAACCGGAAAATACGATACACTGATGAATGTGCCTCTTGCGATTTCCAGTGCCTTTGGATCTTCCTTGATTCCAAGCATTGTACTTACTGCAAAGACCGGAAACCGCAGACAGGTTCATGAAAAGATTGATATTTTTACGCGTTTTAATATGATTATTGCGATTCCATGTGCAGCCGGATTTATCGTACTGGCAAAACCACTTCTGGATTTATTATTCTTTACAGAGAATAATACTCTTGGCGGTGTATTATTACAGATGGGAGCAATCTCTGTTGTATTTTACAATCTTTCTACTGTAACGAACGCAGTGCTTCAGGGACTCGATAATATGATGGTACCGGTAAAGAGTGCCGCCATCTCTCTTGTTATACATATCATCTCCCTGTTCCTTATGATGGTTGTTTTCAAATGGGGCATTTATGCAGTTGTTTTGAGCAAGATTGTTTTTTCTCTTTCTACCTGTATTTTAAATGCACACGCATTGAGAGAACGAATCGGATATGTTCAGGAGCAGAAGAAAACATTTGTCATACCGGCAATTGCCTCGATCATTATGGGGATCGTTACACTTGTTGTACATTTGTTATTTGAATTGTTCGTAGGAACAAGAATTGCAACTGTCATTGCATTGTGTGTTGCTGTTGCAGTTTACGGTGTTGCGCTTGTACTTCTTGGCGGTGTAACAGAAAAAGAGCTATCTTCCATGCCAAAGGGACCAATGTTAGTCAAAATATGCAAGAAAGCTCATTTATTCCGTTCCTAGGCTGTTCTTAATGCTACATGACACGGATCATGAATAGAAGTAAATAATAAAGTCAATACTGTACTTAAAAAGGAGATATTTCCATGAAAAGTAAGTACAGTATTGGCTTTTTAAGTTGTTGTGCATGCCTGATCATCGCCATGACATTTGCATATCAGTTCAGTTATCAAAAAGCAAAGGCGAGAGCTGAAAAACTAAAAATAGAAGAGCAGCAGACCATGGAAAATGAGGATTCATCTTCTGTCACGACCGGCAGCAAGGCTTCCAAAAATGACTGCTATTATCTGATGGAAGTGAATGGATACATTGTTGTGTATTTCAGCGATAAGAAAACACCTTATGAGTATACAGACATTCATTATGATGAACTTCCAGAACTTTTAAGACAGGAAATCAGAAATGGAAAGTATATTGAAAGTACCGCTGAGCTTTATGGCTTTCTCGAAAATTATTCCAGTTAATGTATCCTGGATTTTTCTGTAGACTTCTTGTTCCGGATAGTGTAAGATAAATAGATGACGTCTTTATTAAGAAAGGAACGAAAGCACATGGACGAAAGCAAAATTGCCCGTATTAATGAACTCTATCACAAATCCAAAGAGGTCGGATTAAGTGATTCAGAATTAAAGGAACAGCTTATCTTAAGAAAAGAATATATTGACAGCGTCCGCCGTAATCTTAGGGGACAGCTTGACAACATTTCTGTCAAAGAGGCAGATGGAAGTATTACGAATCTAGGTGAAAAATATGGAAACAAAAAAGTCCATTAGGCAGATTATCCGTAAGCAACGCAAAGAACTGGATCCAATGATCTGGCAGTCACAGACGGCTGAAATCTGTCGTAAGACATGCGAACTGGATGTATTCCGGGAAGCAACAGATATTTATTGTTATATAGATTTCGGAGGGGAAGTGGGGACTCGGCCACTTATGCTGGAAGCCTGGAAACTCGGAAAAACTGTCTGGGTTCCGAAAGTTCACGGCGAAACAATGGATTTTTATGAAATTACTTCTTTTGATGAATTAAAACCTAGTGCTTATGGTATTCTCGAGCCCGATGCCGGAATACCTGCATCGGCAGACGACGGACTTATGATCATGCCAGGAGTTGCCTTTGATACAAACCGCAATCGTGTCGGCTATGGAGGCGGTTATTATGACCGATATCTGGAGTTACATCCTCAGCTTCATACACTGGCACTGGCTTTTGATATGCAAGTCTTATTTGAAGTCCCGGCAGAGGAACAAGATATTAAGCCACAGCTTCTTGTGACAGAAACAAACATTTATCAGGAAGGATAATATTATATATGGAATTACCAAAAGATCCAGTCATGCTTCTTAGCGTGATCAATACAGAACTCAGAGATAAATATCCATCGCTGGACGCACTATGCGAAGACCGCGAAATCACAAAAACATCTATTACAGATACGTTGAAAGGGATTGATTATGAATACGATAACATCAGGAATCAATTTGTCTGATCCTGCACCGCATAAGGAACCGGAAAGACAATATTATTTCATAGAAAAAGCGAAAGAATACGTAAGAAAAGAAGCAGAAGAAGCAGGAAGGCCGATGACTTTCTGCGTCACAACCTTTGGGTGTCAGATGAATGCGCGCGATTCGGAAAAATTACGTGGAATTCTACTTGAAATAGGCTACGAAGAAGCGTCTGAAGAAGAGGCAGATTTTGTAATCTTTAATACATGCACTGTCCGGGAAAATGCGAATACGAGAGTTTACGGACGCCTTGGTCAGTTAAAGTCACATAAAAAGAAAAATCCACATATGAAGATTGCCTTGTGCGGCTGTATGATGCAGGAACCGGAAGTTGTAGAAAAACTTCGTACAAGCTATCGCTTCGTAGATCTTATTTTCGGCACACATAACATTTATAAATTTGCGGAACTAATTACTGCAGTTTACGAAAGTGGCCGCATGATCATTGATATCTGGAAAGATACTGATAAGATTGTCGAAGATCTTCCAAACGACAGGAAATATTCCTTTAAATCCGGAGTCAACATTATGTTTGGCTGCAATAATTTCTGTAGTTACTGTATCGTGCCATATGTAAGAGGACGTGAGAGAAGTCGTAAACCAGAAGCAATTGTACGGGAAATCGAACGTCTTGTAGCTGATGGTGTCACAGAAGTTATGCTTCTTGGACAAAATGTAAATTCTTACGGAAAGAACTTGGAAGAACCGTTGTCCTTTGCAGAACTACTACACAAAATCGAGCAAATTGAGGGACTTCATCGAATCCGTTTTATGACTTCCCACCCAAAAGATCTTTCTGATGAATTGATTGAAGTGATGAGTAAATCAAAAAAAATCTGTAAACATCTGCATCTTCCGCTGCAATCCGGAAGCAGCCGTATTTTAAAGCTGATGAACCGCCGCTACACGAAAGAGCAGTATCTTGACCTTGTTGACCGCATCCGCGCGAAAGTACCGGATGTCTCCCTGACAACCGATATCATCGTCGGTTTCCCTGGCGAGACAGAGGAAGATTTCGAGGAGACCATGGACGTGGTACGCAAAGTGCGTTACGACAGTGCGTTTACTTTTATTTATTCCAAACGTACCGGAACTCCTGCGGCAGTGATGGAAGACCAGATCCCGGAGGACGTGATCAAGGCACGGTTTGACCGTCTGTTAAAAGAAGTGCAGACGATCTCCGCAGAAAAAGCAGGAGCGCTGACCGGACAGACACTTCCGGTTCTGATCGAAGAAAAAAATGAGCAGGATGCGTCACTTGTGACCGGAAGACTCAGCAATAACTCTGTGGTACATCTTCCGGGAACCGAGGATATGATCGGAAAAATCGTGAATGTGAAACTGTTGGAATGCAAAGGCTTCTATTATATGGGGGAGTGTATATAAAAACCTGAGAAGAAG
>ENA-OPXH01002419-OPXH01002419.1-human-gut-metagenome-genome-assembly--contig:-NODE-2419-length-10388-cov-2.514275_pt1 | contig 10388 bp, 2 predicted proteins | sample MGYA00241521_ERZ502034 | MGnify/ENA primary metagenome ERZ502034 (study PRJEB25962, sample SAMEA2042103) | human gut metagenome | biome: human gut; feature: human-associated habitat; material: faeces... | reverse complement strand
AGAACTATTGGGATTTCTCGGGACTTGAGGCAGGAAAAGAATACAAAGCAATTATCACAGCTTACGACACTTACTACAACGAATCAACACCAATCGAAAGCGAAGTATTCAAAACAAAATCAATTCCTGCCATGCCGGACAAATTAAATAACAAATACCACTTGGACATCACGAAAACAACAACAAAACTTAATGCGGACGGCAAAGAAATTTGGGATTATGAAAAGAACGGTATCACAATAGATTCTTCAATAATATGGTCACCGGCAATCGAGACAACAAATTCTTCAATGCAAGTCAAAGCAATGCGTTTCTCAACAAGATCAGGTCAAACAGGTAAACTTATGAAACTTGATTTTGCGAATGATGAAATCCAAAACCCTGAATCATTCAACAGCGGTACATATGTAATCGACACAGAAGTCGGCGTACTTCATAAATTATCGGGTTACATTTCATACAAGCTTTACGGCAAGAACACAGACGGCGAAGAAAGCACAATCACCGATTTAAGGTTTAACGCATCAAGCAGCGGCAACAGCAGTGCAAACGCAGTTGACGCAAACGGCGAAAAAGTCGGCAGCAGTGTTCCTGTAACAGTAGGCGCTGCAGACGATTCGTGGGTTGGCGAATATGAATGTGTTCGTACAATCATAAACCTTGACGCAAAAACATATTCAATGTACGTTGCACCTGTTAAGACAGGTACAGACGGCGAATACCACGAACCTGAATTTACATCGGCAACACTTCTTGTAAACAATGCACCGCTTAACGCAAGCGACATTTCGGAAATATCCGCATTCGGATTTGACTTGTCAGGCTCACCTGCAACGTTCGGCGTATGGCTTACAGATGTTTCTGTATCACAGGTTGAACAGGAAGTTACACCTGATGAACCGAGTGCCGAAATCGTATGTGACAAAGCCACAACTTCAGCAGGCGAAAATATTTCTTTCACAGCAGAAATAAAATCTATGCCTAACACAAAATTCAGCCTGTACTCAGTTGCATATGACGAAAACGGTAAACTTATCGGAATAGAAATGAGTTCAAAAGATATAGAAAATGACGGCTCATTTGCAACTCAATACACAGTTCCGGAAAATGCAAAAAAGGTTAAACTTCTTCTTTGGGACAACCAAATGAAACCATATGATGTAAAAACAATCACAGTCGAATAAATTTTATACAGACTATCCGTATATCAATTATGCGGATAGTCTTTTTTTATTAAAAACTAACAACCCATAAAAAATATAGCCTATTGTTTTATAAATTTTGCCTATGTTATAATGTAATTGTGAAAAAATAATTAACTTTTTGTTAACGGCTCGTCACGTTTTCAAAAAAAATAATGTTAAAAAGGAGCGAATACCATGAAAATTAAACGCAAATTAGTTACGGCGGCAATCACAGTTGCCCTCACTATGACATCTGCCGCAACTACAATTTTCGCAAAAACCACCTTTGATGACATGATATTTGACTTACAGTCACTTAATATTATGACAGGTGATGAAAACGGCGATCTTCAGCTTGACAAACCGGTTACAAGAGCCGAATTTGCCTCTATCGTTGTTAGAATGATGTCTATGCAGAGCACTGCGGACACTTATTCAGACTCACACTTTGAAGATGTACCTGATGATTATTGGGCTAAGGGCAGCATCAATTTTCTTTCAAGCATAAACGTTATAAGCGGTACATCAGATACCACATTTGCACCGGAGGATAATATAGACATAAGCGCCGCAAGTAAAATACTTGTTTGTGCTTTGGGTTACGACTCTGATGCAAAAATGCTCGGTACATATCCTACAGGTTATCTTGCCGAGGCAGGAAAGCTTGAATTGCTTGATACAGTAGATACAACAAGTTCACCTTTATCAAGACGTGAAGTTGCAAAGATGGTATACAATGCACTTGACGTTGATATAATGACGCTTTCGTCAATGTCAAACGGATACCCGCAATACACAGTTGACAAAGGCAATACTTTCAGAAGTAAATTCAAAAACGACAACAAGGGCGTTATAACAAAACTTACAGGTTTGGTTACAGCTACTTCAAATGCTTACCTTAACGACCCTGTTCCCGGAATGGATGATGACGAAATTGAGATAAACGGAGCGATATATCAAATTTCAAATCCGTCATATTCCGCATATCTCGGTCAAAAGGTTGACTTCTTCGTTGAAGACGAAAACAGCAATGTAATTATCTCAATGCAGCCGTCAAACAAAACAACTCTATACAGTTTTTCTCCGGACGACATTATTTCAACTTCTTCCGGAAAAATAACTTACAATGACGAGAACGGTTCAAGAAAAAACGTTAAATATGATAAAAACGGATATTTCATTTATAATAACAGAGTTACATATGACTGGAGCGACAAGACTTTAGACAATATGAAAAACGGTTCAATCGTATTCATAGACAATGATGACGATAATATCGCAGACGTTATTATCGCAAAAGAATATTCAAGTGTTGTTGCCGACAGAGTATCGGAAGACGGAAAGACAATCTTCCTAAAAGACGGACAAACAGTTTGCGGTCAGAAATACATCAAAGTTGACCCTGACAGCAATCAAAGAGTAACTCTTGCCGACAAGGACGGAAACTACATTGATTCAAAGGACGTTCAAGCAGAAAGCGTACTTTCCTGCTACATCAGTCCCGACGAAGAAATGATTGAAGTTATCGTAAGCGACAATATGATAACTGACACAATTTCCGCATTCAGCAACAAGACTATGACAATAGGCGGCACTGCATACAATGTCGAGGACGAGGACAAAGACTATGCGGTTAAAGTCGGCGACTCATATGATATATACCTAAACTTCAACAACGAAGTTGCATACATCAAAAAACCGGTTGCAAAAGATGATTATGCGTATGTATCAAAGCTATTCCTTGACGATGACAAGGAAACATACTATGCACGTCTTGTTATTCCTAACACAATCCAAGAAAAGAAAGAAGAAGAAAAGGACGCAGACGGTGGTGCGGCAAAGGTTGTTTCAAAACTTGCCTGCCAAAACAGTGCCGTTATCGACGTAAAACTTGCCGATAATATTTCTATAAACGGAATAAAGTGCAAAACCGCAAATTCAATCGACAAACTTGAAAAGCAAATTATATCTTATACAACAAACTCAAGAGATGAAATTACAAAACTTACAACTCCTTTGCAGATAGGCACAGGCAGAACAAAGTATTATAATTCATCAGAACGTACATTCGGTAAAACAACAGGCGGTGCGTTCGGTGTTGATATGGATACATTGACAATCTGTATACCGAAAGACGATCCTGACCCGTCAGAAGACGATTTACTTACAGCCGTTGAAATGAACAACGGTCAGCTTTACGAAGTAAAGGCTTACGACCGTGACGACGATACTCATATGGCAAGATTGATTGCCGTAACAATGACTATGAAGTCCGGCACAAAAGGTCTTATCAATACATCAAGTAAAGTAGGTATGGTTCAAGATTGTGTATATTCTTTGGACGAAGAATCAAACGAAATGTTCTATAACGTTGACCTTCTTACAGCCGAAGGTACATCAGTAACATACAGAATGACAGATACGTTGACTGAAAGTGATGATTTTGAGGTACCGTCCGCAGGTGATTTGATTGCATATTCTCTTGACATCGAGTACAGAATGGACGCAGTTAAAATTTTAGGCAGTATGGCTCACGATTTGTCATACGGCAGAACAAATGCAAGACTTGATTACGAAACATTCTGCGGTTTTGTCGGAAATATCGAATACAACCAAGTTTCAGAAAATCTAAACCGTTGGATTCATCTTATCTCGTGTACTGCGCCGTCGGGTGATTCTTCCGTAAACGTTGATTACGAAGTACTGAAGAAAAGCGGTCCTCCAATCTTCATTTACGACCAGCACACAAAAGAAAGTTCATTCGGAACTATCGACGATATAGACATTACCGAAGACGAAATATTTGTAAGTGCGGCAAACAGTTCTGTACGAGCAATAGTTATTCTAAGGTAAGAACATTAATGAAAGAGAGGTAATCAAAAAATGAAAACACTCAAGAATAAAATTCTAAGCGGATTTCTTTCATTGGCAATGTTGATTTCACCGTTATCTTCGGTTGCTTTCGCCGAAGAAGCAGATACAACCGCCGATACACCGTCAGTTGTATATACATTCGATGCAAACACATTTCCTATCGAGTCTGGAACCACAGCTTCTGTTTCAGTTTCAGACTACGGTATTACGCCGGCAAGTACATCAGCAAAAATTTGGAGTACAGTTGTTGAAAACAGTGATAACTCTATTAACGAAAAAGCTATTCGTTACTCTACAAGAAATATCAAGCAGAAAATCGGCACTCTTATGACTCATAAATTTGCAAATGATCAAAAGAATACTCCGACAGATAGTATGGACAACGGCAAATATGTTGTTGAACATCTATTCACGCCACTTGTAAAATGCGACTACTTAGATGTTGACATAGACGGAAATAATGGTATTATTTCAAAATTAAGAATTGACAATAATGGTACTTCAGGCGGTAATACCAATGCCTATCTTATCAATGCAGACGGTGAAACACTGGGTGATAAGCTTAATTTTCAAATCAACAGTAACTCAAGCAAATTTTCAGCTTACTCAATTCTTTATCTAAAGACTGAAATAGACTTGACAAACAGTACATACACAACATATTTGAAGGTTGCCAAAACACTGTCATCATCAACTCTTGATACAACAGTTGATGACAGTAATATATTAGTAAGTGACCAACCGTTTTACAGTGATAATAACAGCATTACCGGTATAACATATATCACCAATAATACAAGCGGAGTTACACAAGGTGTTTGGAACCAAAAAACTATAGTATCTAAACTTCCTACAGCCCAGGCAACGGGAACACCTGCAGAAACAGCAGAACCGACAGATGCTCCTGTTCCGACAGCTACACCGGAGCCAGCCGATACACCTGCTCCGACTGATACCCCTGTCCCGACAGATGAACCTTCAGACAATAAAGAAAAAGAAGTATACAAATTAGATGTAAGCACATTTACTCCTGATATTAAAAATGCGGTAACGGTTTCCGATTACGGAATTGCCGCCGCAAGTACATCATCAGTTCTATGGGGTACTGTTGCCGAAAACAGTGCCAACACATGGAATGAAACAGGTTTACGTTACTCAATAAGAAGTATTAAAAATGCCGGAGTATTAATGACACATACTTTTGCCAACGACAAAACAAATCCTCCGACAGATACTATGGAAAACGGTACATATGCCGTTGAACATATTTTCACACCGCTTATCAGAGAGGGTTACTTAGACATTAATATAAACGGTAACAACGGCGATATTGCAAAACTAAGAATTGACGGCAAAAACGGTGCAGGTGCTAAAACAAACGCTTATATGGCAGACTCGACAGGCACCGCAATCGGTGACAACAAGCTTAACTTCCAAGTTTGCAACAGTTCAGACGCAGGTAAACCGGGTTCTGTGCTTTATACGAGAACCGAAATCAACCTAACAAACAACACTTACACAACATATCTAAAAGTTGCAAAATCAGCAACCGCAGCAACTCTTGACACAACAGTTACTGACAGCGACATATTGGTTAAAGACCAAGCTTTCAACAGTGAAAACGGCAAAATTGTAAGCATTTCATACGATATGCAAAACACATCAACTTACACACAAGCTGTATGGACGCAAAAGACAGCAGTTAAGAGTATTCCAACATCGGCAGAGCCAACTGCAGCTCCAACTGCAGAACCGACTGCCACACCTACAGTTGCTCCGACAGCAGAACCGACTGCTGCACCTACAGTTGCTCCGACAGACACACCGACACCAACAGCTGCTGTAAACCCGACTGATACACCAAAGCCGACTGATACACCAAATCCAACAGCTACTGTTAAACCGACTGACACACCAACAGTAACAGTTAAACCGACTGATACACCAAAGCCGGCTGACACTCCTGAGCCATCGGATACACCAAAGCCGACAACAGCCGCAACAGCAGAGCCTGCAAAAACAGCTCCTCCGTTAAACGGTACAGTAGTAATGAACGAAAGCTACACAGAAAAAACTCCTGCCGAATACGGTTGGGCAATTCTTGACGACATATTCGTCAAACGGTACAATGACTGCAAGTGCTGACGGCATTAGCTTTAAAAAGACAACTGCCGTTTCGACAGACAACAACGACAAATATGCCATATCAGCTAACTTCTCAAAGTACCAAACAGCTAAGGATGCAAATTCAAGCACCTACACAATTTCAGCAGACGGCAAAGCCGCAATCGAATTTGACGCTAAATTCGACATCAGCGATTCAAGCGGTGCGGGAAGTGCAATCTATCTTGACATTATGGGTTCGGGTATTGCATCAGGCAACACAACAACAGGCCTTATGTCACTTGGACGTATAAGAGTTAAACCGTCAGGTTCACTTAATGCATATGCCGCTAAAAACGTAAACGGTTCATCAAGTGACACTGTTTTGACAGCCGACAGCTTTACAGGCAAATGGCACAACCTACAATTCGTATATGACCTATCGGCAAAAACATACAATATTTATGTTGACGGCGAAAAAGTCAACTCAACAGCACTAAAAGCAACAAACTGGAGCGAAAGAACTTCAACAATTCTGCTTAACGGTCTAAGCATTGAGCTTTCAAAAGACCTTGCGGCTGACAGTACACTTTCAATCAAAAATGTTAAAGTAACACAAATAAGCACACACGAAAAATCAACTGCCGAAAAAGCGGCTGATACTATCGCAAAGATAGCAGATGATCAGACAAAGGTTATAAGCGACCTATCACTTCCTACATCAGTTTCGGGATTCAGTGATTTGGCAATCGAATGGTCATCATCAAACACAGACGCGGTATCAAACGACGGTAAAATTACAAGAAGCATTGAAGATCAAACCGCAACTCTTACTGCAAAGATTACAGACGCAAATAAGTATATAGTATACAAAGAGTTCCCTGTTACAATAGCAAAGGTAGACAACATCAATTCAGACGATATGATTATAAGCCGTGCAAAAGCTTATATGGAAATGTATCAGATAACTTCTGAAAAATACAATGATATTACAAGAGATTTGGACAAGATTATAACATCATATCACGATGCTTCATCGGATAAGGATGTTGCAATCGCTTGGACATCATCAAATACATCGCTTATTTCTGACGACGGTAAATATCTTGCAGGCGAAAAGCCTGAACAAACTTCAACTGTTACAATGACCGCCACTCTTACAATCGGTGAAGAAAAGGCAGTTGTAACATACACACTTACAATAAACAAACACACAGATGAAAAACTTATCCTATCGGCTGATTTCAGTGATACATCGGCTTGGAAGTATTTCGACAAGACAAACGCCGTTAATTCATTCGATAATGTTTCAGCAGTTGCAAATAACGGTAAATTCGTAATCACAAAGAAATCTGTTTCAGGCGAAACAGATTATTCTGAAAGATACCGTTCAATGTACTCATTCAGACAATATGATGAAGAATACAATGCTCAAACACGTACAGCTACATATTCTGTAGGTCTTAACGGTCAGTTCAAGATTGTATCAAATGCTACACATCATATTACATCTGGTTCACAATTCCAGGTTGAAAACTTGGCATTCGGTACATCTGATGAAAGCATAACATATCCTTTCCCATTGGCAATTAATTCTTCAAAGGTATTTAATTACAATGACCAGGATAACCCAATCTACACAAGCAACATTACAGACAAAGCAACAGACTTTACATATACGATTGATACAGAATCAGGCGAATTCACAGTTGCAGTCGGCAATTCTGACAAATATACTCAAACTGTTGACCCTGCTACACTTCAAGGTATCGTATATGTTATAAAGAACCAGGCAAAAGCCGGCGACAGCATTACGGTAAACAGCATAAAGGTATACAGTCTAAACGGCACACCTGCTCGTAACCCACTTGCAGAAACAGCCGCCAAGCTTACAATGGCAAACGTAACAGACAAGCCTGAAGCAGTTTCGGAAAGCCTTACACTTCCTGAAACAGTCGGTGACGCATCAATCGCATGGACATCATCAGATACAAAATTGATTGCTAACGACGGTACAATCGGTCAATTACCAATCGACGGCGATAAAGACGTTGTACTTACAGCTAAAATCACAAAGGGTACTGACACAATCTATAAAGATTTCCACGTAACAATATCAAAGGAATCTGACCCTACGGTTATCTTGAAGAAAGATATGGCTCTTGTAACTTCATCAACTCTTACAAGTGCAAATACAGACAACCTTTCAACAAACCTAACATTACCTACAACAGGCAAATACGGTTCAACAATCACATGGAAATCTTCTGATACAGATTACATCACAGACGACGGTAAAATCGTAAAACTTGGCAGTAAGACACATCCTGAAGTAACTATGACAGCTACTTTCACTTATGAAGGTGTTTCACTTACAAAAGAATTCAACTTCAAAATTGCAATCAACTTTGAAGACGGTTTGTTCACCGTTTACAAAACAAATACAGTCGGTGATACAATCACAAGCAACATCACAACAACAGACGGCGGCGGTACAATTTCAGCCGCAGGCGGTAAAATTACACTTAACCGTCAAAATGCATCGGGCACTGATACAACATCAGTATCAATCAAGCCTACATTTGACGGCAAAGAAATTGCAATGACAAGAGAATTTGTCTTTGAGACCGATATTACAATTCCGGACGCAAATACAAAGTTTGAAATTATACCAAAAGACGCAAACGGAAACAGAATTACAACGATTTACTCAGGAAACGAAAACGGTTCAAAAGCATATTTCACATATGTTCCGTCAGATGACACAGGTACTGCTCAACATATCAAGGAATACTACACACCTTCTTCAACTCCTACAAATCTAAAATTCAAATTCCATGTGGATCCTAAAGCCGGTACATTTGAATTGCAATATTCACTTAACGGCGAAGCATATAAAGCACTTTCATATAACGGCAATACAACAATGAATATGCGTGAAGCATCATCTTCACTTGCATACTTTGAAATCAATGCTCCTTACAACACAAATGACAAGATTGATAACAAAGGTTATATAACAATCAATAATGCAGCTGTTTCAACAAATAAGGCATTTATTCTTGATATGGCTCGCGTAAACTACACAGCACCTGTTACTTCAACAGGCGGATATATCTCAGACAATATCGACTTCAATGTCGGTTCATTCCCTGGCACAACAGCTAAGTGGACATCATCAAATCCGTCAATCTTTTCAAATGACGGTGTGATAAACAGAGATAACCTAAAGGCAAACACAGATATTGAATTGACATTTACACTGACCCTAAATGCCGATTCGGAAGTTGTATATACAGAAACTATACCTGTAACAATCGTTTACATTGATCCGTTTAACCTATCAAACGGTAAAAAGACAGAATCAAATGCAAACGGAACTTCAGGACACGACGCGTCAAAGGCAACCGACGGTTTGTTCACAACATCATGGCAGACAAGTCGTCTTGAAGAAAATACTTACATTATCGCAGACCTTGAAGGTAACGAGGCTGTATCTGCAGTAATCCTAAGCGAGGCTGAAATCTTCGGCCGTTACAATGTAACAGGCTACACAATCGAAACATCAACAGATAAGCAAAAATGGACTACTGTTTACACAGGCAAAACACTTGGCGAAAATACAGTAACAGCGTCTTTCGACCCTGTTGTCGCAAAATACGTTAAATACACAGTAACAAGCAAAGAAGCGGGTAATACAGGTCTTAACGAAATTCAAGTCCTTGTAGGTCAAAACGACAAAGAAATCGCAAATGCCGAAAACAAGTATCTTACAAACACAATCGGCTCACTTCGCGGAATTAAGTCAAGCATTAACCTACCTGAGGCAAAATACGGTGCAACAGTAAAATATGAATCTTCAATCCCTGATTACTTCTCAAATACAGGTGTTGTAAAGAGAGATTCAACAAAGACAATTACAGGCGTACTAAAAGTAACAACAACTTATAACGGTACAACAACAGTAAACGAAATTCCGATTACAATTCCTCCTGCATCTTCATCATCAGGTTCAGGCGGTGGCGGTGGCGGCGGCACACCTGTAAACAACAAAAACAATTCTACATCAAGCAGCAGCTCATCAAGCTCAACAGGCGGACTTCCTGCATTCCCTACAGAGCCGACATTCGAGAACATCATTCCTGCCGACAATTCGGTCTTTAAAGATGTACCTCAAAGCCACTGGGCTTACACAGCTATCAAAGACTTGAAAGAAAAAGAGGTAGT
>ENA-OPXH01002411-OPXH01002411.1-human-gut-metagenome-genome-assembly--contig:-NODE-2411-length-10418-cov-5.890765_pt1 | contig 10418 bp, 9 predicted proteins | sample MGYA00241521_ERZ502034 | MGnify/ENA primary metagenome ERZ502034 (study PRJEB25962, sample SAMEA2042103) | human gut metagenome | biome: human gut; feature: human-associated habitat; material: faeces... | reverse complement strand
TAGTTGCCGCCGCACTTGGTGAAGCCGGTCAGGCCGGGAGCGGCGCGGATGTACTCGTCTTCCACGTAGATGCGGACGGGGTTGATGCCCTCGGCATAGTAAGCGCCCGAGGGAGCGCAGATGATGCAGAAGATGTAGTGCTTGGAAGCGTGCACGCCCAGACCCACGTCATTTGCGAACACGAAGGGACGGATATACAGAGAAGCACCGTCGGAATGGGGCACCCAGTCACGGTCCACGTCCACCAGCGTCTCAACGGCCTGAATGTAGTCCTCCACAGGGATCTTGGGGATGCACAGACGGTCGGCGGAGTCCTGGAAACGCTTTGCGTTGCAGTCCGGGCGGAACAGCTGGACGGTATCATCGGCCGTGCGGTATGCCTTCATGCCCTCAAAGATCTCCTGAGCGTAGTGGAACACGACAGTAGCCGGGTCCAGTTCAAAGGGGCCGTAGGGGACAATGCGGGCATCGTGCCAGCCTTCGCCCTCGGTGTAATCCATCACGAACATATGGTCGGTGAACTTCTTGCCAAAACCCAGATTGCTCTCGTCAGGCTTTGCCTTCGGAGCAGTGGTACGGGTGATCTTGATATCCAACATGATTTATTTTCCCTCTTTCCTGATCTCGGGCGCAGCGAGTGAAAACGCGCCCGCAAACACCGAATGTTGTTTTCTATTATAATAATATGAATGTGATTTACAAGGAAACGAAAAATCTTTCATCTTTGGATAGGTTAAGTTGCGCTAAATTGCCTGCTTTTCCATGTGCAAACTGCCCAAAATATGATACAATGAGGGCATAAGCCGGATCTTACAGGCTCAGAAAGGAGCTTTTGCACAATGATAAAAGGTGTTATTTTTGATATGGACGGGCTGATGTTCGACACCGAGCGCATCTGGGCCACCCTGTGGAAGCCCGCACTGGCCACACTGGGCCTTCCTTATAAGGAAGGGCTGGACGCTGCCGCGCGCGGCTCGGCAGGCGATTCCATGCGGGCCGTGCTGCGCCGCTTCTACGGCCCGGACTGCGACACCGATGCCATCATGGATGCCCTGCACGCGCAGGCGGAGACGGCCTTTCAGGCACCGCCGCCCAAAAAGCCGGGTCTGGATGAACTCATCGCCTATCTGGAAGCGCAGCACATTCCCATGGTGGTGGCTTCCTCCAGCCGGATGCACATCATCCAGCGCAACCTCGACAATTGGGGCCTGACCCATTACTTCAAGACGCTGGCGTCCGGCCAGCAGGTCACCCACTCCAAGCCCGACCCGGAAATCTTCCTCTTGGCGGCACAGCAGCTGGGCGTGGAACCGGCCCGCTGCCTTGTATTGGAGGACAGCTACAACGGCGTCCGCGCCGGGGCGGCGGGCGGCTTCGTCACCGTGATGGTGCCCGACCTGCTCCCCGCCGACGACGAGATGCGCAGCCTGTACACGGCAGAGTGCAAGAGCCTGACCGAGGTACTGGAGCGTCTGAAAGCAAACGAATTCTAAGCAAAAACCACCGGTGGTCCGGTGGTTTTTTTCTGTCTGCTTATTTGCAGCCGACCATGATATCGATGATCTCGCGGTTGGTCTCCTTCATGCCCTGCTTGCCGAGACGGCCTACGTTCCGCAGGGAGTTTTCGACCCCCTTGGCCACGATGCCGTCGCCGCCGCGGAACTGCTGGCCCCGGATGTACATATTATAGCCGAGCAGTCCGGCTTCCACCGCCGTGGCGATCTTAGCGGCGCAGGACGCCTTGGCACCATCGCAGATGACGCCGGACACCACGGCCAGCGCATTGACGACGGTGTGGATGACAGCTTCGTACCCGCCGCCGCAGAGGTAAGCGATGCCCGCACCGGCCCCCGCCCCCGCGCTGATGGCCCCGCAGTAGGCCGACAGGCGGCCGATGGGGGTCTTTTCGTGGATGGTGGTCAGGTTGGAGAGGGTCAAGGCCCGGTAAAGCTGCTCGTCGTCGGCCTTCAGCTCCCGCGCATAGACAATGACCGGCACCGAGGTGGTGATGCCCTGATTGCCGCTGCCGGAGTTGATGACCACGGGCTGCTCGCAGCCGTTCATCCGGGCGTCAGAACCGGCGGCGGCGTAGGCTTTGGCCCGGACACGGACGTTGTCGCCCTCCATGTCCAGCAGGACGCTGCCGATGTTCGCGCCGTAATCGCCCCGCAAGCCTTCCTCGGCAATGGCCATATTGTATTTGATCTGGGGGTCCAGAATGGGCTTCACGTCCTCGATGTCCACCGTGTTGGCGAAGTCCCAGATGTGCTCCATATCCAGAAGACTGCGGTCGGTCAGGTTTTCCTCGTCGTCGCCGTGAACGGGCAGGTCCAGCAGCACTTCGCCGTCCTTTTCCATGTGGACGATGTTGGTGTGGAAGACCGCGATCCGCACTTGGGCCGAGTGCCCGCCCTTCCAGACCGTCACGATGATGTCGAAGGTCACTCCATTGTCCACATGCTCGACCGTGATCTCGGTCTGGTCCAGATAGGCAAGGATGGCCTTCGTTTCCTCCGGCGTCACGTCGGCGATGACCTCCAGCTTCTGCTCCGGGCGGCCCGCCACGATGCCCGCAGCGGCCGCAGCTTCCAGACCTTTCCGGTTGTCGGTGTTGGGCACGATGACTGACTTCACGTTCTTGATCATGCTGCCGCTGGCCCCGACGCACACGCGCTCCGGCACGGCCCCCAGCGTCTTCCGGGCCACGGCGGCGGCATAGGCCACCGCGATGGGTTCGGTGCAGCCCATGGCAGGGATGAGTTCTTCCTTCAATATCTGAAGATAAGCCTGATATCGCAGTTCTGTTTTTTCCATTCCAAATATCCTTTATCGTTGTTGTGGGTCGCTTTGCTTTATTGTACAAAAAGCGCCCCCAAAAAACAAGGTTTCTTAGGGGCACTTTCGCCAAACATCAGCTTTATGGAAATGAAGTCTGCAAAAAACAACCTCCCTTCTGACACTGTGATCGTCGGAAGGGAGGCTGCCTTTTAAGGAGAATGGTATGATGAAGAAGGTGTAATTTTAAGAATATATCTATGTATTTTCAGCGTAAATCCCGGATTGTTTTTCCACGAGGCAATTTGCATCTCATAAAATACGCTTCTTCCGGTTTTCGCGCGTTTATATCCTTTCCTTGTACCAGTCCATCGCCTGCTTCATCGCAGCTTCGGGGGCAAAGACATAGCGGCGGTCCAGCACTTCCAGACCCAGCGCACCGGTATAATGGATCGCCTTGAGCTTTTCCAGTGCCCCGTCCAGATCCAAAACACCATCGCCGGGCACCAGATGCCCGCCGGGGTTGCCGTCAACAAAATGGACGTGTCCCAGATTCTCCGGGCCGATCACATCAAGGAAGGTAGAGAAGGTATCCACCGCCGTCGTGGCGATGACATCTGTATCCGCCAGACCCGTAAGGCGCGGGCTGTTGACCGTGCGCAGCAGACGGCGCAGCTGGCTTGCCTCATTGCAGATGTGGGTGGTGTACTTGGTAAAAGGCTCTACCGCCAGCGTCACGCCCTCCTGCTCTGCCTTGCGGGCAATGCGTCCCATTGCCTCTGCACACCAGCCAAACGCATCCTCTGCATCCACATCCAGATAAGCAAAGCCGGTAGATACCACCATGTGGTCGCAGTCCAGCTGCACGGCCGCTTCGATGTGCTGGTTGAAAAAGTCCACGGTGCGGTCCCGATAGACCTTATCCGGATGAGAAACGCTGATGGCATACACGCACTGCTCCGGCGTAAAGCAGCGCAGAGCAAGATGATGTGCCTTGATCTTGCGGTTCAGCTCAGCCAGACGGGCAGCGTCGAAATCCTCCAGATGGAGGTGGGGGCCGGATGCCCACAGTTCGATGGACTGATAGCCCAGCCGCTCGGCAGATTCCAGAAAATAATCCAGCGTATAGCGCTTGTAATGATAATTTGCTGCACACAACTGTGAAAGTTCCATCGTTATTGCTCCTTTTCCTGTAAATAAGGCTCAAACTGCTTCACGATCCGGGTCGCAAGGGCCTTGCCCCGCGCCATGCACTGCGGGATGCTCTCCCCAAGGCTCACGCCGTAGGTGAATGCTGCGATATAAGAATCGCCTGCTCCCACCGTGTTTACCACCGGCACGTTTTCCGCCGCCTGATAATAGAATCTCTGTCCATCGTAGGCAAGGCTTCCATGCTCGCCCAGCATGGCGATCACACAGCCTGCGCCCTTCGCTTTCGTGCGGCGCATAAATTCCCGGATATAGTCATCATCCTTGTCGTAGGAGAAAAAGGCGTAATCCAGATAGGGGAGAAGCGCGTCGTTGGAGGGCTGCTCCAGTCGTTTCGAAAAGTCGTAGACCCAGATCTGCCCCGGCTGGCGCAGCGCAGCGATATAGCGCTCTACCTTTGCCCAGCGCTCTGCATACACGATGTCAAAGCCCTTGACAAATTCCATATCCTCTGCGGAAAGCTCGATCTCCTCCATGGCGTTGCCGTGAAATTCCAGATGCTTTTTGTCCCCGTCTACGAGGTCCATCTTTGCCATACCGGTGGGGCGGTCGATCCTTTTGAGCACCCGCAGCGGAATATCGCGCTGCTTCAGCCGCTCCACCAGCGCATCTGCAAAGACATCGTTGCCCAGCACGGTCATTTCGGTCACGTCTCCGCCCTGAGCCTTGTAGTTGAGGGCGAAGTCGATGCTGTTGCCTGTCAGATAGTACCGGTCCATCCGGTAGTAGACATCAATGCAGTTGTCTGCCATTGCGATTGCTTTTTTCATTCCGCAGCCCCCTTACTCGCCCATGACGTAGATCATATATTTGCGGTTTTTGATGCCATCGTACTCGCAGAAATAAATATCCGCTGCGCTGCCCAGCTTGATCTTGCCCTCTACGATCGGAAAAACGCAGTGGTTCCCGGTGAGCAGACTCTTGAGATGGCCGGGTGCATTGCCGCCGATGGTGCCGTAGGTGGGCAGATAGTGGTTGTGATGGTAAGGATAGTCTTCCGGCGCGATCCGGTCCAGCGTCTCCATAATATCCTTTTCCACGCAGGGCAGGCTCTCGTTCACCATGATGCCGGTGGTCGTGTGCTCCGTGATGACATAGACGACGCCGTTCTTTACTCCGGTCTGTGCCACAAATTCACGCACCGGGTCGGTGATGCGGATCAGCTCAAACTCCTTCTCTGCGCAGATGCTTACTTCCTTCAGCTCAAATCTCATTTGTTCTGGCCCTCCCATCCAAAAAAGCGCATTGCATTTTTCCAGTAGATCTTTTCCCTCGTCTCGGGCAGCATCTCCACGCTATCCAGCCCCCGCTTGCTGCGCACCGGGCGAATGCGGGGCGAGTCCGAACCGAACATGACCTTATCGGCCAGATTATGATCCAGCCAGTATTCGCCCATGTCCTGCTTGAACACTTTGGGAAACAGCTGGTAGGGACCATCAAAGTTCATCAGTGCAGTGTTTGCGTAGAGATTGGGATACTTGAGCAGCAGAGCCGCCGTCTCCTGCACCCACGGCCAGCCGAAATGAGCAAGGCAGAGGTTGATCTCCGGCCAGCGCAGCGCCACCTCCTCAAATTCCATCGGGCGGGCATACTTTGCCAGCGCGTTATTTTCCAGACAGAATCCGGCGTGGAAGATGATCGGCTTGTGGTATTTGCGGCACAGATCATACAGCGGCACAAGGCGCTCGTCCATGGGGTACATTTTGAGCCGTGCGGTGTTCACCGCCAGTCCGGCCAGCCCCAGCTCAGCAAAGGCACGTTCCAGCTCCTGCACAGCATCGGGGCGGCGGGGGTCCACCGTTGCCATACCGATATAGAACTGTGCATCCAGCGCCACCAGCTTTGCGATCTCATCGTTGGAGATCTCCACCATCCCCGACTCCACAGAGCAGTCCTCCGGCAGCAGCACCACCCGTCCAATGTCTGCAAGCGCATACTGCTTGCGCAGCAGCGCCATGTCGGAGGGCTTCATCAGATGATAATTCATGGCATCACAGCGGCGGCGAAAGCGCTCCTGATCCTCACAGATCGGTGCAAACAGTGCCGGATGGATATGAGTATCAATGACCATAGGACAGTCTTCTCCTTATTTTTGCATTCTGTGCATCCTGTCCCGATTTTCCAGATAAAGATCCCGGAAAATCGGGTAATGCTCCTGATAAAATTCATGATTTTTCCGGTCCGGCTGCAAGATCCTGCCCTGCGGTAAAGCGGCGCGCAGGGCGGCAAAACTTTCCAGCGCGCCGACGCCCAATGCCGCCAGCATGGCGTCTCCGTAGCTGGAGCACTGGAACGGCTCCGGAATAGTCAGCGGCATTCCCGCCATGTCGCAGATGATCTGCATCCATGCAGCGTTTTTCGTGCCGCCGCCCGCTGTGATGATCCGCCGGGGCGGCACCCCCAGCTCCTCAAACAGCAGCAGATGCTGATAGGTGGAATAGCCTACGGCTTCCAGCGCAGCGCGGTTGATCTGCGCCCGTCCATGCGTTCCTTTCAGTCCGAAGAGCATTCCGGTGGCCTCTGCGTCCTGCAAGGGGCTTCGCTCACCGTAGATATACGGCAGCATGATCAGTCCGTCGCTGCCCGGCGGCACAGCAGCCGCCTCCCGCGCCATGACTGCGTAGGCGTTTTCGCCGCCCTGCTTTTCGGCGTCCAGCTCTTTGCTGTACAGCAGGTCACGCACCCAGCGGGTCAATGTGCCCGCCGCATTGGTGCCGTCGCCCAGACAATAGGTGCCCGGCACGGTAAACGCCTTCCCACCCTTGAGGGCGCCGTTGCCCTGCGGCGAAACATAGCTGCCCACGAAGTGATCCGTACAATAGTAATAGAACATCGAGGAGCCATACTGAAAAAAGGCCGTGCCCGGCTCCACCAGACCCACGCTGATGGCCTCTGCCGTGGAGTCACCGGTACCGGTAATGACCGGCGTTCCCGCGGCAAGGCCGGTCTGTGCCGCAGCCTCCGGTGTGACCGTGCCCACGATGTCTGTGGACCATGCACACGCCGCGATCTGATCCGGGCGGCAGTACAGCCCGCACTCTGCCTCGTTCACACTGCCGTCCGCTCGGTACAGCGGTCGGAACGAGCCTTTGGCAAGGGACTGATCGATGACATATTTCCCGGTCAGGCGCGCCGTCAAAAAGGAGCTGCCCGTGAGGAAATAGGCCGTCTTTGCGTAGATCTCCGGCTCATGCCGCCGCAGCCAGAGGATCTTTGTGGCCGTGTCGCCGGAGCAGATGGGATGGCCGAACAGCTCCTGCACCCGCGCCTGTCCGTAATGCTCTGTCAGCCACGCCGCTTCCTCTGATGCGCGGGCGTCGATGCCGTAGAGGATGGCCGGGCGCAGCGGGCGGCACTGTTCGTCCACCGGCAGGCAGTCGGTGCCCAATGCACTGGTGCCCACGCAGGCGATCTGCTCCGGCCGGATTCCGCTCTGTTGTATCAGGGTCCGGCACAATTTGCACAGGTCGCCCCACCAGACCGCCTCGGCCTCCTGCTCGAACCACCCGGGCTGCGGGTTGTCCATCCCATGAGGCACCGAGGCATCCGCCGCCACTCGGAAGCTTTCGTCGATCAGGATGCCGCGGGACTCAAAGGTACCGATGTCGATGCCCAGAAAATAGCGTTTCATCCTGCTCTCCCTTCTCACAGTCGGGCGCGGATGTCGTACACGATCTCCATAAAGCTGCGCACCCGCTCTTCGTCCACACGCCCGTTGAACACGCCGTCCTTCTTGAACGCAGTGCCCATGCAGACGGCATCGCAGTATTTCAGCTTCTCTCTCACATTCTCGTGGCGGCAGCCGGTATTGCAGAACACCGGCACATTGCGGGGCTTTGCCACCTCGTAGACCTTGTTCAGGATGGAATCATCCGGCTCGCTGCCGGCAGAAGCGCCGGACACGCACAAGCCGTCTGCAAAGCCACCGAACATGATAGACTTTGCCACCACCTGAATATCCCGCTGCACCAGATAGCTGTCTGCTTCGGGGTTCACCTTGAACAGCAGCTTCATATCCGGGATCTCCAGCGCCTTGCGGTGGCGGACTGCCTCACCGCTGTTGGAGGTATAAAGGCCATATTCTCCCATGTATGCACCTGAGAAGCAGCTCCGGGCAAATCTTGCGCCGGTGGCAGCAGCAAGGTCGATGGTCGCGATGGGATTCTTGACCACATTGACGCCATAAGGCACCCGGATCAGCGGGCGCAGAGCGCCGATGATATAGGCCATCGCCGAGATCACTGCCACATCCGCCACCGGCTGGTAGGGCAGGCTGAACTCATTGGCAAACAGAATTCCGTCCACGCCGCCGTTCTGCAGCGCCACGAGATCCTGCCGGGCGTGCTCCAGCACGGTGTCCATGCTGCCGCAGTAGCCCGGGTCGCCGGGCAGGGCATCCAGATGCAAAAGCGCGATGATGGGTTTTTCAACACCAAACATTTCCTGAGTCCACACGGTATTGCTCTCCTTTATATCCTTCCGTTTCAATCCAGTTCGTGCGTGTTGGCGCGCATCCACGCCACGGTGTCGTCAATGGCCTTGTCCGGGTCGATGTAGTAGCGCCGGTCGCAAATTTCGAAGGAGCAGGTTCCCTCATAGCCGTGCGCCTTGATCTGGTCGTAATACTCTTTCATGGGGAAGTCCGCATCTCCCGGTACGGTATGGCCCCGGTCATTGAAATGAATGTGTTGCAGCTTATCACCCAAGTTGGCAAAGTAGTCATCGATGGTCTCTCCTGCGTAGGTCATCTGATCCATATCCACCATACCAACAACAGCGGGCGAATCGATCTCAGCAATCATCTTTGCCAGATCCTTGCTGGTAATGAGGACGTTAGTAGTGGTTACCTTCAACTCCTCCAGCAACAGAGTAACCCCCTTGCGCTCGGCGTAGGCAGCCAGAGTCCCCACACTCTCCCGGCAGAATTTCCAGGCTTCCTCGCGCGGCATATCAAAGTATCCAAACCCGGTGCTGATTTGAATCGCGGGGCATTCCAAAAACTGGGCGGTATCAATCGCACGCTGGTAGTAGCGGATGCTGGACTCCCGGGTCAGGGTATCCTGAGTGCAGAAATTCACTGGATAAACGCAGTTTTCCGGGGTCATGGCCATAACTGAAAGGTGATGACGGCGAATACTCTTATCCAGCTCTAAAAGACGGCTGACCGGATAGTCGAACATGTTCAACTGAGGCGCACTGCAATAGAGATCGATACTGTCAAAGGGAGACCGCTCGACCTTATCCAGAAACTTCTCAATGGGATAGCGTACATAGTGATAACTCATGGGCGCGAGTTTCATAAAAGACCATTCCTTTCTCTTCCATACAGGCAGCCCGATTTCTACGGGCTTCTGCCCCGAATAGGTTCAGGCTTTCAAAACATTCCGGATATAGTCGATATACGCATCGGTAGCCTTGTCCGGATCCAGATAATAGTCTCGGCTACACATCTCGCAGGAACACCAGCCCTGATAGCCCCTGCGGACAAGGGTGTCGTAATACTCCTTCATGGGCAGCCCGCCGGTTCCGGGGATCGTATGGTTCAGGTCACTGAAATGGACAAAGCCATACTTATCGCCCAGATTGTCAAAGTAATCGTTGATGTGCTCCCCGGCCTGAGACATCTGGTCGGTGTCGGAAAGACCCAGCAGATTGTCCGCGCCCACATCATCGATAAACTGTTTAAGCTCCTTGCTGGTAACCACCAGATTGGTGGTGGTTATCTTACAGGTCTCCATAAAGATGGTGACGCCTTTCTTTTTGGCGTACTCCGCCAGAAGCTGCACCGCCTCAACCTGACGTTTCCATGCCTCATCCTTGTCAGCATCATAATATCCCGTTCCCGGGCAAATCTGGATATGAGGACATTCCAAAAACTGAGCCGTGTCAATCAGGCGCTGATAGTATCGCTGAGTCGATTCCCATGTCAGGAGATCCGATGTGGCCAGATTAACCGGATAGACGCAATTTTCGGCTGTCAGAACATAGGGGGTCAGGTGCCGATCCCGAATGTCGCGGTTCAACTGAATCAGCGCACCCAAAGAATAATCAAATGGGTTAAGCTGGGGTGCAGATGATTTCGAAGTGACCGCACTTGCCTGTGGAAACAATATCCGTCTGCTGGAAGAACAAATGCGGAAATTTCGCCCAAAGCTTGTTGCTGTGTGGAGCAAAGAGGCAGCAGCTTCCCTTCGGGTCCGCACGGCGGATCTGGGCATTCCTGTGGAAACCGGAATGGATGGATTACTTGCGGTTGCAACTTATGAAGAGTCGGAAATTCTGGTGACGGCGATTGTCGGGATGCTCGGAATCCGGCCGACCATTGCAGCCATAAAGGCAAAGAAAACGATTGCCCTGGCAAACAAAGAAACGTTAGTTACGGCAGGACATCTGATTATTCCGCTTGCAGCGGAGGATGGAGTGTCCATTCTTCC
>ENA-OPXH01002410-OPXH01002410.1-human-gut-metagenome-genome-assembly--contig:-NODE-2410-length-10423-cov-2.710069_pt1 | contig 10423 bp, 8 predicted proteins | sample MGYA00241521_ERZ502034 | MGnify/ENA primary metagenome ERZ502034 (study PRJEB25962, sample SAMEA2042103) | human gut metagenome | biome: human gut; feature: human-associated habitat; material: faeces... | reverse complement strand
GGCATCTATTTTTATAATTCTTCTTTTTTTACTTTTTTAATACCTAACCATGACATGAAAGCCATTAATACAAATAAAATAATATTTGTTTCATCACCTGTTTTAGCAGTTGAAGATCGTTTTTTATCATTTTTAGTAGTAGAAGTAATTACTTGATTATCTTTAGATGAAGTATTTCCTTTTGAAGTATTATCATCTTTAGTAGATGAATCTACTTTTTTAAGAGCATTCATAGTTTTTTCTAGATTAGAAATAGCTTCGTTGATTTCTTCTTTTGTAGCATCTTCTTTAGCAGATACTTCTTTTGCTTGAGTTAATGCTTCTACCAGTTGTTTCCATGAATCTTTTGTATAATCTTTTTCTTGAAGTTGATCAGCTTTACTAATCAAATCAGTTAATCCAGATTTATCATTAAGTATAACAAGTCCATTATAAGCATCTAATAATTTTTGATACATATCATTGATTTCATCTTTTGTAGCATCAAGATTACTTAAAACATCCTTTGCTTCTTTAAGAACAGTTTGGAATTGTTTCCATGAATCCTTTGTATAATCTTTTTGTTCAAGATTTGATAAATCATCAACGAATGATTTTAATTTTTCATTATCAACAGATAATACAAGTTTTACCATTGCATCTGTTAATTGACGTTTCATAATTTCAATTTCATTAGCGTTAGGATTTTCTGCATTGACTAAACCTTCAGCAGCTTTAATTGTATCCTGTAAATGATTCCATGAAGTAGATAAATATCCAATATCTTCCATAGCTTTAGCTTTATTGATAACATCTTTTAAACCATCAACATCTGCTGGTACATCTGCACGATGTAATTTAATTTCTGCAGCACTTCCGTTATTATTAATAGCTTCTACGTAGTATAAACGAAGATGTTTTGTTTTTACTGTATCAAATTCAATGACTTTTGTAGATGAATCACTTGATAAATTACCTTCTTTAACTGTTTTCCAATTAACACCATCATCACTTATTTCAATACGATATTTTGTAACATTTCCATTTTTGCCAGTTTGACGAGGAACATATGTTAAACCATTGACACTCATTTCTTCTTTATTTTCAAAAGCAATCCAATGAGGTGTTGATAAATTCCAATCTGTATGCCACATTGTTGATGGATTATCATCTAATACATTTTTAGGATCTGATCCATCATGTTGATAAGATGAAGCAGTTGCTGTAAGTTTGCTTTTATCAATGTAATTGACATTAACTTGTGATTTTAATTGTAGTTTAGTAAGTGCTTTTGTAAGTTCTACTTCATATTGATCGACTGTATCTTGCATTGATTTAGGTAATTCTCTTTGAATCATATCAATAACAAATTGCAAGTTTTTAACAGAATCTTCTGTATAAATAGATAAATCTTTTGGAATTGAATTTAAATAGTGATCTACTCTTGTATAATTTGCTTTTTTGTAATCAATTCCATTTACTAATTCTTTAATTTCATCTATAAGAGTTGAAATTGTTAGTTCATTTGGATCATATTCTTTTAAAGCAACTTTTGCTTCTTTTAGTTTTTCTTGTAATTGTTTATTTTGTGATTCTTCTGCAATATGACTTGCACTTGTCACTAAATAATCTAATTCCATTGTTGAAGCAAATGATTTTTCTGAACCTAAACGAATATCATCTACATATCCTTTAAAGGCATGTTCTTTACTTCCAATTCTTTCCATTGGAATCATCATTGTTGCTTTTAATGGTCTACCATTTGCTTGTTCATCATCTCCAAGTGTATCTACAAGTTGACCATTTACATAAAGATCAATAACTTCTTTTCTATTTTTAAATTCTAATTCAACCCATTGATTAACAGGTAATTCATAATTAAATGAATAGTCATGATTTTCTCTACTTAATCCAACTTTACCTGTTCCTTTTTGAACAGCTTTAATTGAACCATAGCTACTTTCAAATAAAATTTGTTCTTCTTTACTTGATGATTCACGTTTTACTTTTACACGTAAATCATTATTTAAACCAACTGTATCTAATGAAGTTGTTGCATAACTTGTATCTCCTAATAAGTGCAATGCATCATGACTATCTAATGATGCAAGTTCGATATTTTCATGGCCTTTTAATTGATCAAGATTATCTAAATCATAATGAGCAATCATACCATTTTCATCTTTAGCTGCTTCATAACCAAAATTTGTACCTGGAGCATCCCCTAATGTTGTTCTTAAACTATTAGCCTGATCTAATGTTTTATCTCCTTTACCCCATAATTTAGCACCAAATAATGGAATTGCATTTTGTAAACGATCATAAACATCATATTCACTAATACCATTTTCTAAATAGTCTGTCATATCGTTCCATACAGCAATAGCGCCCCCTAACATTTGTTCATCACCAGCAGGAATTGTGACACCACTAATCGAGTTGATTGCTTGATTATATAAAATGTTGCTATTTAAATAATCATAGTAATATCCAGCATTAGGAACAATATAATATTGTGCATCATTACAGTTAATTAAATCATAACCTTGTTCATACATTTGATCCATATTCGCATAACCAAAGTTCCATAAATTCATTTGAACATCTTTACTTCTAACCGGAGTTTTTCCTGAACATTGAGTTAAACTTCCCCAAATACGTGCTGTTCTTCCTGAATTTTGTACATATTTTAACATATCATCTGAGAATCGACGATAAGCTTCTTTGTCTGCATTATATTCATCTGCACCCACATGAACTGTTGTTTGTTCATCGAAAACAGGATCACTTGTTGTCATATATTCATCAAAAATACTTTGTACAAATTCTAATGATTCATCATATTTATCTCTTAAAGCCAAATGATCGTTTTCACGTCCGTTTGTCCCATGTCTTAAATCAGGTCTTACTTTTGTAAGTGCTAATGAATGGGCTGGTGTATCGATTTCTGGTACAATATCTACCCCATAATCTCTTGAATCCTTAATAAAATCTTTAAATTCTTTTTTTGTATAGAATAAATCTGTACTTGTTAAATCTTGTTGATTTAAACCATTGTTTCCACCTTTTTTAACATCTGATTCTAATCTAAATGCTGAATAACCTGTCATTGGATCAGCTAAACTTTCAATTGGAATTAAGTTATCATTTAAGTGAACTTGGAAATCGTTCATTTTATACCATGACATTTGTTTAACAATTTGTTTTAAATAATCCATTGTAAATGTTTTACGTCCAACATCTAAAATAAAACTTCTTACTTTATAAAGTGGATAATCTCTTGTTGTCCCACAAGGAACATTTCCTGATTGTTTAATACTTTGTAAAATCGTTCTGGTTGCCCAATAAGCCCCTGTTGTTGTTTCAGCTTTAATATTGATTGAATCATCAATATCCATTAAATATCCTTCATCTTGTAACCCTAACGATTTATCTTTTGTAAGAGCCAAAGTAATATCTCCTGTTTTGCTTTCGCCTTTTACAACAGCAATACTTTTTCCAGTAATATCTTCATAATCATTAGCAAGTGCTTCTGCAGTTTTTTGAAGTGAACTATCTTTATAAACAATTCTTGCTCCTTTAGAAACTGTATAGTTTCCATGTCCACCATTCCATTCAGCTAATTCTGGTAAAACATTTGGTGCTTTATTCGCTGTTTCATCATTTTTTTGACTACCTGGAACTGTAACAGCAATTTCTTTGAATTTATAATCATTTGTATCATTATCTGTAATCTTGAATGATACTTTAACATCTTTATCACTAATAGGTTGATAAATTGTTAAATCTTCATCAATGATTTGTTCAAAATCAGTACCATTATATTCAACAGTATAACCTTCAACTTCTGGTAAAGTGACTTTTAACTTTTTATCTCCAGTTTTTGGTGTTTCTACTTGAATTTCATTTAAAACATCACTCATTGACATTTTTTCATCAGGATTTCCACCATAAACTTCTAATTCATAAATAGAAATCGTATTCCAAGCAATACCACCATCTGGATCTTCTGAAGTATGTGAATCAACATATAAACGTACATATCTTGCTTTATAGATTTGATCTAAAACAATTTTTTCTGTTAAAGATTTTGGACGATCTTTAAATTCTTTAACTGTTTGCCAATCACTTTCTTGAGGCATAGATTCAGTATCAGCAATTTGAATCTTATAAGCTGTTGCTTTACGTGTTTCCCAGAATACCTTAACCGTATTGACATTCATTCTTTCACCTAAATCAACATAGATCCAATCTGGTCCATTTCCAACATCACTTCCCCAACGAGAACTACGTGATGATGTATTACCATCTACTGCATTTGCTGCTTTAACACTCGCTGCTTCTTCAGAACTTGCAACTGCAGTTTTCTTTAAAGCGATATTTTCACTTGGATCTTGTACTTTTTCATCCGTATTAAAGATTTTAAATTCTCGACAAGATACATTTGGATAACCTTTAACTGCTGTTACTTCTAATTTAACATATCTTCCACTGACTTTACTTCCTAATAATTCTTCACTGATAACATTTTTATTATCTGTTCTTGAAAGTACTGGTTCTCCCCAATTATTAGGGTCATTTGAAACATAAATATTATAATTTGAAGCATAATTACTTTCATTTTCCCAAATCATTTGGAATTTATTCATTTCAAATTCTTGACCTAAGTCTACATAGGCCCATTGAGTTGGTGCACTTTCAGTTGACCAGCGTGTATCATCATCACCATCTGTTAGGTTTTTTCTCGGCAATGTTCCATATTCAGCTGAAACATAAGACGTTTTGTTTAACGCTAAGTTTTGTTGCGCTGACTCTGCAAAAACAGGAACCATCGATAATACTGAACCCATCGACATCGATAATGTTAATACAGCTGCAACACTTTTCTTTTTCAATTTCATATTTTTCTTCCCTTTCTCTTTAAAAAGAAAAGACCAAACATAAAAACAACATTCAAAAATGCCGTTAATATATCTGGTCTTGCCTACTTAAAGTAACAACCCTTGTCTATACAATAACAAAAAAATACCTCTATTGTCAAACGCTTACATTTTAAATATGACAATTCTTTTTAATATGTATACATAGATATGTCTGTTCATCTGGAGTTAATAGATAATGATATTTATTTTCTATTCGTTTTTTTATTCGATTAATGCATAAGGATAAGCGTATATTTTCTTTTAGCATATCTCTAATATTTTCTGTCGTATCAATATTATTTTCAACATCATTACGAAAAACTCTTTCAGCTAAAAATTTAAGATGTGTTGATAATCTTGCATAATTAATTGAATCTAATTCTAATTGAACATTCATTGTCTGTTCAATCACTTCAATGACATCTCTTACAAAGTTAACAATTTTAGAAGTATTTTGTGAACTATTCTTAGTAGAAAAATTCACTAAATGTAAAGCTATATATCCCGCTTCAGCTTCTTCTAACTGTATACCTATTTTTTCTTTAATAAGTTTTATTGTCCATAAACCTAATTGATATTCATTTTTATAAATTGCTTTCGTTTCCGATAAAACAACATTAGGTAAATCAATTTTTTCTTTTTTTCGTTTAATAGCAAAAGCAATATGATCACTAATTGCTAGAAAGATTTCCCCATAAAATTGGGTATTCAATTGTTCTGTTGCTTTGCTTACTAATAAACTAGTAATCTCATAATAAATAGGTTCAATATCGTTGATTCCTCTACGTATACGCTTTTCAACTTTTTCTTTAAAGATATACGTTTTTTCAATCCGTGATTCATCAACTAAATCACCTATCTTTTTTTGAAAGCCGATTCCTGATCCTGTTAAAATAATATCCCCTAATTCATCAGATAAAGCAGCAATACTATTATTATTAAATATTTTTATAATCTTCAATTTCATTTCTCCTACATTAGTATTTCATTTAATATTTCAGCAATAAATTGAACTTCAGTTCCTATAATGATTTGTATTTCATGCTCACTTGATTCAACAATATGAGAAAAATTCATCTTTGATAGAGTCTGTTTATCTATTAGTGAGATATCTTTAACTTCTACACGTAAACGCGTAATACAATGATCAACACTTATAATATTCTTTTTACCACCTAATGCTTCAAATAATTGAATAGCAATTTCATCAAAATTATTTTCGACTTTCTCTACTTTCTTTACCTCATTTTCTTCTCTTCCAGGTGTCATAATATTATAACGTGTAATCAATACTCTAAAAACAATGTAATAAATCAATCCGCATATAATTCCTAAAGGAATTAAAAATAAAATATTATTAGCAAATGGTGATTTAAAACTTAAAACATAATCTATAAGTCCTGCAGAAAAACCAAACCCTGCCATCCATTTAAAAGTTGCTGCAATAAAAAGCATCAATCCTGTAAGTAAAGCATGGATAAAATAAAGTGTTGGTGCTACAAACATAAAAGCAAACTCAAGAGGTTCAGTCACACCTGTAAAAAATGAAGCCAAAGCAGCTGAAAATAAGATAGCACCTACTTTTTTCTTATTCTCTTTTCTAGCACAACGATACATAGCTAGAGCAGCTCCAGGAAGACCAAACATCATTACTGGGAAAAATCCCGCTTGATACATTCCTGTTACACCTTTAACACCACCGGAAATTGTTCCCCAGAATTTTCCAATATCATTAATACCAGTAACATCAAACCAAAATACAGAATTGAGGGCATGATGTAAGCCTGTTGGAATCAATAAACGATTTAAAACACCATAGATTCCTGCACTTATAGGTCCAAAATTAGCGATTTCTTTTCCAAACCAAATAAAAAAGTGATAACACATTGGCCAAATATCAATAAATATTAAAGATATCAAAAGTGTAATTCCTATAGAAATAATGGAAGCAAATCTCTTTCCATCAAAAAAAGCTAAAAACTGAGGTAATCTTTTTTGATCAAACTTTTGAAAAGAAATAGCCACAATCAAACCTACCAAAATACCAATAAAAGCACTTTGCGTATTATGAAAAGCTAAATCCACAGCATATTCTGGAATTTGCAAAATTAATGCGATGCATTTAGATGATAGAATTGTTGTCATCATCATATAACAAGCAAGAGCACTTAACACTATTGCTGTATCTCTTTTTAGACATTTCCATGGCAACAGCTATCGCAAATAAAATGGGAAGGTTATCTATAATTGCTCCACCAGCAGCAATGAGTAAAGCAGCAATTGGGTTATGTATACCCCATCCAGTAGGATCAATCCAATACCCAATTCCTTTAAGTAGTGCTGCTATGGGCATGATTGAAACAGGTAACATGAGTGATTTACCTAATCTTTGTAAATATTTCATAGCGAACTCCTTTAGTAAACGCTTACGTATCATACCAAATAATGCTAAGCAGACACATACGGTAAAGATTATTATACACTTGTCTAGTCAAAATAGCTAATAAAAAATACTGCAAAAGCAGTATTTTTTACTTGAACCATTTTTCTATTTTTATACCATATACAATACCAATTGTATCCGCTAAAATCCATCCAATAACAATTGCCCACCAAATCATTTCTACACCAAATGAAGGCGCTAATAAGTAGGCTAGAAGAACTCTTGTTCCAAGTGAAACAATTGTTAGAATCAATGACATTTTCATCTTTTCATATTTTTTAGCTTCAAAATACATTGAAAATACCACTTCCCATACATAAACCAATAATAATAGAAGTTAGAAATGTCATTAATGTATAACTTGATCCAACAGCAGCTTATGCATTACTACCAATATATTTTCCTACAATATAAGTATCAACTATATTATAAAATTGTTGTAATAAATTTCCTAAAATCATCGAAACAGAAAATAATAAAATAGATTTTCCTATCTTTCCTTGAGTTAAATCTCTTTCCATAAAATCACCTTCCATTTCTCAATTAATTTTTCAAGTGAATACATGGCATTCGCTGGTGAAGTAGAAGGTAATTGAATAACGGGTAAATTATAATCAAAATATTGATGATAATAACGATTGGCAGCTTTGCCATTAGTAATGATTTTTTCAACAGGACAATTTTTAACAATTAAATCTAAATCATTGACTTTAACATTCGTAATACTCGCATCACTTGATCCTTTAATTTCACAACTTTCAATAACATCCCATAAAGCAAGATGATTTCTAAGTAAAAAAGTTTTCTTCTCTTCAATTGTTTGTGGAACTTCTTCTTGAAATAAAGCAGCTAAAACTTTCCAAAAACGATTTTGAGGATGATGATAAAAAAACTTAGCTTCTCTTGATTTAACAGATGGAAAAGATCCTAGAATAAGAATCCTAGAATCTTGATTATAAACGGGTTCTATATTATGCTTTGTCATCTTTTTTAACAATAACATCTATTAATTGATCAAGAGAATCATAACATCCTACAGTTAAATCAAGAATATCTTTAGAATGATGAATCAAATCAGGAATACAAATAACAGGAATATTTCCTGCATGTGCTGCTAAAATTCCATTTTTACTATCTTCTAAAACAAGGGCATCTTCTTTACTTACCCCTAGTAACTCAACTGCTTTTAAAAAAATATCTGGGGCTGGCTTCCCATGTTGGATTTGGTCACCACCAATAATGACATCAAAATAATGATCAACTTTAATACTCTTTAAATTAGATAAAACACGTTCATAACGTGTTGAAGAAGCCACTGCCATTTTAATATTTTTCTTTTTTAAATCTTCTAATAAATCATATAAACCTTTTTTTACTTCTAAAGGATGACTATTAAAATATTCTTTTCTTAATTGATCTCGATAATCTTTAATCTTTTGATAAGGATAATCTTCACCAAAAACACTATGATAATAAGCTTTTGATGTCTTTTCATTTGTACCAATCAAATGATAAAACATATCTTCAGTAATTTCATAACCAAACCTTTCATGAGATGTTTTCACTAACATCTTTCCTACAGGTTCTGTATCAATCATCAAACCATCCATATCAAAAATAACAGCATTTAATTCTAACATACTACACTCTCACTTTCTTAGGCATTCTAAAGAAAAGTGTCACTACAAAAGCAATCGTAATTCCTGCAAATAAGAATAAATAGAAACCATTCATTCCTATGGAATCAATAATTCTACCTCCAATTAATTGGAAAAGCATTGCACCTACGCCTTTACCAAGCATAGCTTGAATTCCATAGGCTGTAGAGACATATTCTTCTTTTACTAAAACCATTACTAATCTTACAGTAATCATCGTAAAGAGTACAGTAGAAAAACCTTTAAATACAAAAATATAAATAATCATATTAACAGAAGGTAAAGTTGCATACCATGCAAAATTGATCATTGACATGATAATCGCAAACATCATGATATAACGATAAGGTATCTTTTTAATGATATAGTCTGTTGCTAGAATCATCGGAATTTCAAATAATGTCGCAAAAAGTTGGTAGGTTCCTACTTGTGAAGCTGTTCCACCTTGAGATTTAATAAATAATGATAAATAGTTAAAGTTTGTGGAGCATGCTCCCCAAAAGAAAAAGGAAATCACTAGAAAGAGCATAAATGGTATATTATGAACAAGCTCTTTCATAACAACAACTGTCGATAATTTATTTTCTTCTTTTTCAGGAACTTCTGAAAGCTTTGGATCAGAAACCATATAAATACAAATAATGGTAATTAATGTTCCTAAAATACCAGCTATGAAGTTCGCAAATGGTGAAATATATTGATATAAAAGTCCACTGACTTGTGCCATAATGGCATAACCTACAGAACCCCATAAACGAATCTTACCAAATTGATAAGGTGAAGAAACACCAATACGATCTGTTAAAGGAGTAACAGCATTCATAAAAGATACTGCTAGACCTGATGATAAAAGTAAAATCCAAAAATTACGACTAATTGCAAAAATAAACATGCAAACAATATTTGCAAATGATAATAAAATAGATACTTTTCTTGGTGATTGCCACTTATCTGCCAAGTATCCAAAAAATGGTTGAGTTGCAATAGATAAAAGTGGTGCAAAGGATACAATGTAAGCAATTTGTGAGGCTGACATTCCTATATCTTGACAATACATTGATAAAACAACTGTAAAGGCACCATACCCTAAATAAAAAAAACATGAAATACCTGCATGAAATAAATAATGATCTCTTAATTTACTCATATAAGCCCTCCCTATGTAAAAGACATTATATAGAATATCTTTAAAAGAAAAGAAGTCTTTTCATTTTTTGAAAGACTTCTTTATTTATTTAAAGATTTAACATAGTTACAAATAATATCTTTGATTGTTTCATTCCCTAATTTACAATCTAAACATAAATCATAGTTTGATTTATCACCCCATATTTTATTAGAAATAACTTCATAATAACTTTTTCTAGAATGATCCGATTTATGAATATATCGAAGAGCATCCTCATGACTATCATGATAAA
>ENA-OPXH01002408-OPXH01002408.1-human-gut-metagenome-genome-assembly--contig:-NODE-2408-length-10439-cov-1.945975_pt1 | contig 10439 bp, 9 predicted proteins | sample MGYA00241521_ERZ502034 | MGnify/ENA primary metagenome ERZ502034 (study PRJEB25962, sample SAMEA2042103) | human gut metagenome | biome: human gut; feature: human-associated habitat; material: faeces... | reverse complement strand
TGAGCTAAAAGAAATAAATATTTTACTACTTTTTAAAAATAAATCCTTATGTTTTTTTGATTTATAACGTACTATATTTTCTTGTTGCTCTAATGTAAATTTACTCAGTAAATCACTGTTATCTCCGTCCATGATATAATAACGTTCAATTCCATCATTTTTTACAAAATCATGGATAAATTGAAAATATCCATTATCTAATACTCCTGCTGAATCATAATATAACCATATTTTTCTGTTAGTTTTGGCTTTCAATCTAAAATATTGTATAGCAAATATATGTTTTCTAGGATAAAACCACATTGTTCTTAAAATATCAAAAATATCTTTAATTAAATTTTGATGCGAAACCTTAAAACTATGATTGCTATATGACAATCTAGTTCCATTGATTGTTATAGCATTTCTATGGAATTTCTTAACAAATCCAGAGAACTTAATATAAATCGGTTTAAAAGTCAAATCATATCCATTAATATGAATGTAGAAAGAGAATTTTTTTACTTTTGTAGGATCAAATGTATATGTAAAAGGGAAAGTATGTGCAGTTTTCATTTTTGTATTTCTAAAAGGAACATTTGACACATCTAATGAATATCTTTCTTCAAATTTTTCTCCATTTTTATAGATACCACGAACTATATATTCATTAACGGGAGTTAATTCTAAAAGTGGTGATTCAAACGATGCAAATATAGATATTTCATGATTACAAGGTCTTACTTTATAAAGATAGCAATCAATTGTTTGATCTTCATACATAGTAATATCTTGACAAAAAATCTTATATCCATCATTGTTAATATTATAAGAAACAAATTCACCCTTCTGCGTTAAAAAATATAATTTTACATATTTATCACAATTTGAATGATTGATAATAACATCATTGTCAATTTGCTTTAAAATATTTTTAATTCTTTCTTTTGCACTATCAAACAACTCACTTTCATAATGATATGGCAATAACATATCACTTTTGACACGCCAATTAAAAGTATTAATAATGAGAGTTTGAACATACTTTGGAACAACTCCATTTTTACTATATCGTGATAATAAGCATTCATTATATGTCATAATATCTTCAAAGCAATAATAAGGATTATTTCGAGTCTGAGAAACACTGGCTCCATGTCTTCTATAGAAATACTTTGCTTTCTCTACAAATCCAATCTTATTTTTTTTCATTAACAATGCAGTATCAAAATTTTGATCTTCGGATAATTTCATAGTAGTATCATACAATTGATTATTCACAAATTCATTTTTAAACATTATATTCACAGTAGATTGATTTAAATGCGGATATTGATTTAAATCATATATTCCAGTTCCTTTATCATAGTTTTTTGAACTGTAACGTCCATGTAATGATATTTTACCATTACGATCCCAATAAATTGGATATGTAATTAAATCCACTTCATTATAATGTTTATCAAAGAAATCTACTAAATTTTTAATACTTTTCTTATCTAGATAATCATCTGAATCAAGAAGCATTATATATTTTCCACGTGCTCTTTGAATACCAATATTTCGTGTATCTGAAACTCCAGAATTATCTTTACAGATATAAGTAATATTTGCATATTTTTTAGAAAGATTTTCACAAATATTTCCACTTTGATCCTTTGAGCCATCATTTATTAATAATACTTCAATCTTAGAAACATCCATCTTTTGATTTTCAATTGATAGTACACATTCTTCTATATAATCTTGTGTATTATATACTGGTATAATAACTGTAACTAGATATTTAAAGTCACTCACTTTTAAATCCTCCTTATGTTATGAGATTACATATTTACATCTATAAATACTTTTTAAAAATGAACATATGTTCTTAAATTATGATATTTGATATATAATTCTATAAAAATAAAGACAAGATAAAAATCTTGTCTTAAATGTCCCATTTCATAACTGTTTTGAAATCATTATTTAAATCATCTTCAAAAGCTTTATGCATATCTTTTATGGATTGAACAACAACTTCTTCTGAGATAATTGTAGAAAGATATTCACAAACATCTGGATAAGTTTCCATTAATTCGACAGATTTCTTAAAATCATCATAATTGCTGCGACTATTACCTAAAAGTGTCAAACCTTTTTCTAAAACCATTCTTGTATTAATCCCTACCGGTGTTTCACTTACTCCCATAAGTGAAATGGTACCTTGAGGCTGAATATAATCAATGATTTGATTGATTGCAGCTTCACTTCCTCGTCCACCAACACACTCAAATGCATGATCAACTTTTAAGTCACTTGGAATATTATTAATCAAGTATGTATCATCTACAAATGAAAAATAAGCCATCTTATGTTCTTCAACACCAAATACAATAATTTTTGTGTCAGGATAAGTTTTCTTTAGAACTAATGCAGAAATAAATCCTAAATTTCCATTTCCCCATATACCAATAACATTTTTTCGTTCATTAGAAATTTTTTTAAAATTTTCCACCGCATTCATGACAACACTTGTTAATTCAAGCAAAACTGCTACTCTAGGTTCCATTTTAAAAGGTATAATCAAATCCCTACGCATACTTACAACATTTTGCATAAAACCATCAAAACCACTGGCTCTAAATTGACTAGAACGTAAATAATTTTCCTTAATGATATCATCTTTCTCCATAGGTGTATTGGGTATCATTACTACATTAGTCCCAACTTTATATTCACCCTTTGGATCATAAACAACTTCACCAACTGACTCATGAATCAATGCCATAGGTAATTTTTGCTTCATTATCACTCGTCCACGACTTCCAGTATAATATCTTTGATCTGCCGCACAAATAGAAAGATAAGTTGGTCTAACAATAATATTCTCATCATCCATTTTTAAATCAACAAAATCTGCACGAATTTGTTTAGGAGCTATTAATCTATACGCTTGATTAATCATTATTTGTCACCTTCCACTAAACCATTAGCGACTTTTAAATCATGCTGAGTTGTGATTTTCATATTGTAAACTTCACCTCTTACAAGATGAACTGGTGTACCCTTAATAACTAGTGCTTTACATGCATCAGTTAAGATGTTTTTTTCATCATCTGTTAACGATAAGAATAAATCTTTTAATAATTTGATATTAAATGATTGTGGTGTCTGTCCCTGATACATCTCACTTCTAATTGGAATATCAGTTATCACTTTTCCATCAACAGAGTGAACAATCGTATCAAAAGCTTCAACAACTGTATCTACAGCACCATATTCCAAAGCACCATCAATATTATCATCAATAATTCTCTGTGTTAAAAATGGTCTAACAGCATCATGTGTAATAATGATATCATCATCATTTAATCCTATGTTTTCTTCTATATATCGAATACCATTCATAATAGTATCATTACGCGTAGATCCACCTGCAACAACAATAACTTTATCAGATTTGACTTCATACTTTTTTAGTGTATCTTTTGTATAAGACATCCATTGTTCAGGACAACAAATAAGAATTTTTTCAATTCTTTTATTTAAAATAAACTGCTCAACTGTATGGATAAATATAGGCTTATGTCCTAATTTTAAAAACTGTTTAGGTAATTCTGTATTACCCATTCTTGTTCCTTTTCCACCAGCTAAAATTTCTGCATAAATCATATTTTTTTCCTCCATTTAGTACAACACATTTCATATTTTAACCTTTAAACTATTTAAAGTCAATCACTATTAAAAATATATTAAATTAAGGTTAAGTACATATTAATTTATATTCATTTTATACGTATATGCCTTTTAATGTATTTAATCCAAGTAGAAGGTTTTAATCGATTAATTGATTTTTTTAATTGCTTGTTTTCTGTTCGTAATTCTTTAATGATTAACCCACGTTCATATTTTTCATCAAATGTTTGCTGTAATCTTTGTTGTTTAAATATAAGTTCACTTTTCACATAACCAGGTGTACTTACTAAAATTTTAAAATCATTTTTTTCAGTAAAATCCAATCCAAGATATGAACTTTTCTCTGCATCATCTAAACGTGCAAATATATCTCTTGCATTTGTTAGTATGCGTAATAACCAATCAAATATTATTTGATTTTCACTTTTATATATCCAATCTAAATCTTGAATAAATTGATAAACATCTTTAAAAGCAATATAATACCCATAAACATTTTGAAAGTTTTCTTTTTTTGTCATTATAGAATTTTCACGATATCTTCGATGAAAATAATCCTTATGTATATAACCGACTTTTTTAGCAGTTATTAAATTAATTGTTGTAAAGGCATTATCTTCATGTAGAACTCCTTCATGGAAAAGAACATGTTGATTTAATATATGTTGTCGTTTATTGAATTGTAGACAAGCAGAAACCCTATATTCATCATTTTCATTCATCTTTCTAAAAAGTTCTATACCCATACATACTTTTGGATATGAGAACTTTCTATGATATTGGTCAAGAATTTTTTCGTTTAGTTTAAAATCATCAGCAAAGCAAGATGCATCAAAGTACACAGAATCCAAATTTTCTTTCATTGAAAAATCATATAATTCTTTTAAAGCATTATAGTCAAGAATATCATCACTGTCCATGAAATAAACATATTCACCTTTTGCTTCCTTAAATCCGTGATTTCTAGATGCAGATAACCCCATATTTCTTTGTACAAGCATCGTTATTCTATCATCATAAGTTGCATATGACTCAACAATTTTTTGACAATGATCTGGTGAACCATCAATAACACAAATAATCTCAATGTTCTTCAATGATTGATTAACAATACTTTCCAGACATGCAGGTAAATATTTTTCTACATCATATATAGGAATAATAACTGATACAAAGGGTTGTTGATGTAAATCTGCTTTAATAGTAACTTCATATTCATCACAAATCTGTTTATTATTCTCCATAATTTGATACTCTTTATATATACAATTATATCCCCTAACACTGTTATAATCACGTTTATTTAAGTAAAAGTCTTCTGGATAATTTAAGAGATTCATATCTGAAAACTTGTTGTCTTGTAATGCATAGATAATTTCTTTTTTGACCTTCTCATCATGAATTGAATTCATACAATATACTGTAGATGATAATGCTACCTTTACAAAAGAACGTTCTACTTCATGATAAATTCCTCTTTTGTTCAATTCATCATAAATAGCTCTATAGGCATCAATAAAACATAACGGATTTTTTTCTTTATGGCTTTGTGTATTTTGAAGTAACCCTATACGATAATTAACAAGTTTAGTATCAATCCATGTAATTCTATCAGCAATAGCCATTGCACTTATTGTAAAATAAGCATCATTTGTATTTGCTAAATTTTGAAAAAGCAATTTTTCTTCTAAGATAAATTTTTTTAAAAAACATTTTGTCCAGGGAGCCGGATTAGATAGAGTCAATATATCATCTGGAAAATCATGTCTATTAAATATTTCTTTATCTTTTAGTATTTCATTACGTAAATAATAAGTAACTTCATCATATTCCTTTGTTAATTGATGATATTTTCTGGCATCAAACAAAATAATTTGTGCTTGTGTCTTTTTCCCTTGCTCATATATTTTCTCTAACATATCTTTCTCAAAAAAGTCATCAGCGTCCAAAAATAATAAGTATTCTCCTTTCGCACAAGATATTCCTTTATTTCTAGCAGTTCCAGCGAACTGATGTTGCTGATTTAAAACCGTGATTCGTGTATCAAGAAGTTGATATTTTTTTAAAATATCTAATGAATTGTCACTTGAACCATCATCAATACAAATAATTTCAAATTCTGTAAAAGTTTGTCTTAATAAACTATCTAAACATTCTTTCAAATAATCTTCAACATTATAGACTGGAATAATAATTGATATTTTTACATCCATTTGCATACTCCTTTCCTATTATCTAAAATAAATATTCTATATGAACTTATCATTAAACAAATGTTAATACAATATTAAAAAAACCTCAGTACGTCAGTACTAAGGTTTATAAATGAAAAATACGATCAAAAAGACTAGGTTTATAATCTTTTAATAATCTTTTATTAAACATTTTTTCTTCTCCTTTCTTTAAGTGAAAGCCATCCATGTTTGATTGTTAGAAGTGGATGGTAAAAAAGCATATATTTCCCAGAAAAGCGCATCACTTTTTTTACTTGGCTTCGATATTCTTTTTGATAACAATGAACTTTACATCCACTACAAAAAGTTTTAGTTTCCATAAAAGGACATTTATCAATACGCAAACAAGCGTACTTATAAAGATCTTCACACATCTTACTTTCTTGAGGATGTTTTCTTTGATAAATATCAATCATTACCTTTAATATTCTTTTTTCATTTTCTCTTTTTTGATCTATTTTATTCATTAATAATCTCTACTTTCTTTAACATAATAAAATGATGAATACTCATTACCATCAATAAACATATCTTTCCAATCCATACAGGTGTAATCATTACAGCAATCAAAAAAATAAGTGTTACTGTAAATAATGACTGATTCCTTTTCTTTTTGGTTGTCTTTCTTTCAATGACCATTTCATTGATATATTTTTGATAAAGTTTTGTTTGAATTAAATATTCATGAAATCTATCTGAACTTTTTGAAAATAAAAAAGCACTTAAAAGTAAAAATGGGGTCGTTGGCAATATTGGTAAAACCACACCAATCGCTCCTAAAATAAATGATATAATTCCAAATATAATAAATAATATTTTCATGTTTCCTCCTGTAGTTAGTTATACCTAACTATTATCATCATATCTGTTTAAAATAAAAAAACAAGCATTTGATTTGTTTCACCAATGAAACAAAATGCTGTTTTTTTCATGTTTTATAATACTTTTTCGTGTTTCATCAATGAAACAGTATTTTTAAAAGGGCAAGATTTTCTGGCATATGTCCTTTTAATAAATTAACCTTTAATTTAACCGTAAGCGATGTTTGCATCAATCTTTCTTCTTTTGTATAAAAGAAATTTAAATCTGTAATAGGTATATAGAAACAATCATTTTTTTCAAAACAATCACATTCCTTATTCTGAATAAGATATTTCATCGATTTTAATTTAGAAGAAATCGTAATTCTTTCTTTTAATAATTCTTTTTTCATTTCAATTGGTTGAAATACAAGAAATCCTTGATGGTGCTCAATTAAAAGATAGGCAGGATGCTCAAAACCTCGATTAGCCATTGAATGAACATTTGCATCTTTATAATGAAATAATGTAAAAGAAAAATTATATTTACCTGGTTCTAAATGATGTTCTAAATAATGTCCTGAAAATTCTACAAGGTCTCCTAGTTGATCAAAAACTTTATTAAAATGAATACGACTACAAATGCGTTCAATGGTTTCATCATTAAGTGTCGTATAGAGTTTGATAGCTTCTTGACGAGCCTCTTCTTCATTTAGGTGACTTGTTTCTTGTAGCCAATAGGTTAGATTCTTTATTTTTTCTTGAATTTTTTCAATATATTCTTGTCCTTTTTTTGAAAGCTGACATTTACCTTTATCTAAAGTTAATCCTTGTTCATAAAAAGTATTGATCATTCTTGACATTGTTGCTTTTGAAACATTCATTTTTTTAGCTAGTAATGTGACTGTTATTTTTTTATTTTCATTCATTAATAATAAGCTTTTTATTTTTTCTGTTGTCATTTTAATCCCTCATATTGTAAATTAGCATAAGCTAACTAATATGTCAATGTTAATGATATTAACATTTAAAGCTCTTACATTTTTAGGAATTTGTTAATGGGATTTAAAGTGATATCTAAATGCTTTATTTTTTTTATCATTCATTCTATAATATACTTGTATTAAGAAAGAGGGAATAAAATATGAGTATCAATGAAATTAATGAACAAGCAAAAGAATCTTTAAAAAAATATTTTAAGGACAGTCAAGACATCCAACATGATGATGACACTAAAAAACAATTAACAATTGAAGAAATGTATCAATCAGTTGATGATGAAATCAAAGAACAAGAAAAGAAATTAGAAGAATTACATCAAATGCGTCATGCATTACAACATAACGCTAAAGAAGCTTATGAAGCGGTTTATGGGAAAACTGATGAAGCAGCAGAAGTAAAACATACGACTGTTGAAGAAATGGAAAAAGAACTTCATGAAAATGCTGAACATCAAATGGAATATGTCAATGAATTAAAAAATAAATCTTTAAAAAAATAGGTCAACTCGACCTATTTTTCATTTATATATTCATCTTCACTTTGACGATCATCAACATATGAAGCAACTACAATTTTCGTTTCTAGATTCTTTTTATAATCATACGAAAAGACACCTGCATATAAAATATCAAATAAATATTTTAAAGAGGTTGTTGAAGCAAAATCACCTATTTTAATATGTAACATTTCTCTTGAAGAAAGATACAAATGAACATCCGCCAATCTTGAAATAGAATTTTCTGCCATACAAGTAATTGAAATAAATGGAATATTTCTTTTATGATAAATTTCTGCAACTTCCACCATTTCTCTTGTTTGTCCTGAATAAGAAATAATGATTGCACAATGACTCTCATCGGCAAGACAGGCACTTCTTTTTTGACCCGTTACTTGATCAATGACTTGAACATCTTTACCAATATACATCATTAATGTTTTAAAATGTTTCGCTAGTAAAACATGATCGAGAACACCATAAACATCAATAACTTGTGCTTTTTGTAATAAGCGAACCGCTTCTTGTAGATCATCATGATGATTAAGTTGCTGTGTATCTTGAATGGTTTCTTTTTCTAATAGAGCAAGATTTTTTGTAATTGTCATCAAATCATCACTTAATAAAAAAGGAATAGAAGCATCTACATCTGTTTCTTCTAACATATAAGAAAGTTCTTTTAAATAAGCACTTTTAAATTCATTAAAACCACTATATCCTAACTTCTTAGCAATTCTTACAAGCAAAGGAGCGCTTGTAAACGTATTCCTTGCTATTTCATTAGCAGACATTTTTTCAATATTCATTCCTTGATCAATAATATAATCAACAATTTCCTTCTCTGTTTTTGAAAAATGTGTATTTTCTATTTGATTGACAATGAGCATAAAAATCTCCTTTCTATAATTCTATTGTTTCTAAATCATTAGGAACATAAATCTTCCCACTAAAATAAGCTTTTCCTTCTTTTGTATAAAGTTCTTTACGATTTTCAATATTTTGATCTTCGCTGTGATATAAAACCACATTTTTTACTTTTAATTTTTCAGCAAGCTGACACGCATCTTTAACTGTTGAATGATGTTTTTCATAAGGATGAAAAATATCTGCTTGATCATATAAACAAAAAGCTTCATGTAATAAATAATCACTCTTTAAAGCATATTTGTCATTTTCTTCGTTATAAGGTTCATCCCCACAACATGTTAATTTTCTTTCTTGATCAAGTTCCATCATAAAACCAAATTGTTTAGCTTTCGTTGAATGAATATCAAAGAAAGTTACTTTCTTACCAATAATTTCTTTCGTTTGACCATCGTTTACAACCACAAGATGTAAACGGTCATGAATAAATTTTGTTTGCTTACTTTGTAAAAGCATTTGAGAAATCGTTTCTAACATCTCAATCACTTCTTGATGACCATAAATATAAGCTTCTCCTTCATATTTACCAGCTGCCATATTTTGACAAATCAAACGAATCATCCAAATCATCCCTAATAAATGATCAATATGTTTATGTGTGACAAAAATATGTTTTACATCTTTCCAATTGATCCCTGCTTTTTCAAGTTGATTTAAAACTGTATTGCCCCCACCAGCATCAACCATCAAATAATCATTTTCATTTTCAATGACAAAACAAGTATTATAGCACTTTGTCACAAGTGCATTTCCTGTTCCAAGCATTGTTAATTTCAAGTAAATCCCCCCTCATCCTCTTTTATTTTAGCGAAAGAATTTTTCTTTGTAAAATAAAAATAGAGCCTAAGCCCTATTTTCTCTAAATATTTTTCCAAAGACAAATCTTACGATTGGTCCAGCAAAACATAATTGTAAGAAAAATGCCATTGGGAAATTTAAAACTGTTGTTTGTAACCAAACAGCAATGATTTGACTTCCTGCATTTTTAAATAAAAGTGTTGCTGCAAATGACATACATGGACACATTAAAATAATAGATACCACTGAAATCGCAATTACTAAATGAAATGGATGACCATTTTCTAAATCAACAACTTGAAATGCTTTCTTTTTAGCTAAATGTCCAATAATGAAAAAATCTAAAATAAAAGCAACGGGTCCCATAATCACTAATTCATGGAAAGCATCTAAGAATACTTGATTTGTCATACCTCCTACATTTAAGGCAATGTTATAACAAATCATAAAATAAACCATCATGAAAACCATCATAATTGTAAAAATAATTTCTTGAAATTTTGTTTTTGGCATCGATTGTTCTCC
>ENA-OPXH01002396-OPXH01002396.1-human-gut-metagenome-genome-assembly--contig:-NODE-2396-length-10486-cov-4.841722_pt1 | contig 10486 bp, 9 predicted proteins | sample MGYA00241521_ERZ502034 | MGnify/ENA primary metagenome ERZ502034 (study PRJEB25962, sample SAMEA2042103) | human gut metagenome | biome: human gut; feature: human-associated habitat; material: faeces... | reverse complement strand
GTTGCATGAAGATGCACTAATCCTGCAAAACATGGGAAGATAAGCGTATGATAAACCCTCCCCGGTGAAACTGAATGGTTTTGCCGGGGAGGGTTTTGGTTTAGTCAAGAATTCAATGAATTGAGGATATATAAATGACGGAGCAAGAAAGACAGGGAGGCTGGCAGTTTCAGCCGATTCCTGATGTGGACTGCATAAAATTGACTGGACTTGCCCGGAATACCTATTATGAATATAAGCGTAAGATTCGGGAGGACGCTGAAATGAAGGATTGACTTTTATGTAGAAGAAGCCGCTGCAAAAGCGGACAGAAGGAACACGGGACATTCAAAACGAGAATGCCATGTTCCTTTTTTGTTGCTTGTGGAGGATGGACAACCATACCGTCCAGCCAAATCTGTATAATGAGAGCAGAAAAGTTGATAGAAACATAAGACAGAAGGAGAAGCGCGTATGAAAAAATTTTTGATGGTGCTGTTGAGCATTGCATTTGTGCTGAATCTTGCGATTGTGATTGGGCTGATTGGCGGATATGGTTCGCCACGCCGGGCGCTTTACACCATCACAGATGAACTGATGAACAGCGCCTATCGTTTCAAAAGAGGTTGGCAATTTAAGAATAGTCTACCTTGACTTTTTAGGAGATGGACAGGCAATCTGTCCATCTTTTTTTGTATACTGGGGTTGTGCAAAAGAGACAAAAATTTTTTTGTAATTCCGTGAAACGACAAAACTTCACACAAAGAATTGCAGCGATAGTTGTGTTGTGTTACAATGAGCAGAGAAGGAGAATGAACTGTGCGTAATAGTAGATTGGACCGTATACTCTATATCCAGCAGGTGCTGGTACAGGGCGGTGTGCTGAACAAACAGCAGATGGCTGACCGCTTCGGTGTCAGTGAGAAAACCATCCAGCGCGATCTTGACACCCTGCGCAATCATTTTGCAGACAGCGAGCCGCGCCGAGAGATCTTATACAACTCCGCAAAGGGCGGCTATCTGCTGGATGACACACTTTCACGCTTCCTCACCAGCAGCGAGATTCTGGCAGTGTGCAAGATCCTGCTGGAGAGCCGCTCCATGGTCAAGGAGGAGATGTTCCCCATTCTGGACAAGCTGGTGCAGGTGTGCACCCCGCTGGACCGATTGAATCAGGTCAAAGACCTCATCAGCAACGAACGCTTCCATTACGTTGAGCCGCAGCATGGCCGGAAGTTTATCGAGAGCCTGTGGGAGATCGGCACGGCAGTAGAAAATCACAATGTTATGGAAATTACCTACTGCCGCACCCACGACGGCGAGACCCGTGTACGCACCATTGAGCCGGTTGGCATCCTGTTCAGCGAGTATTATTTCTATCTGGCGGCGTTCATCGAAGGCATCGACAAGGATAAACACTTCCAGAACCCGCAGGACAATTCCCCGACGATTTACCGCATCGACCGTATCCAGAACTATAAGACCCTTGACCGGCACTTTGCACAGCGGTACACCGACCGCTTTCAGGAGGGCGAGATGCGCAAGCGCATCCAGTTTATGTACGGCGGCGAGTTGCAGACCATCCGGTTCGAGTATACCGGGCCAAGTCTGGAATCCGTGCTGGACCGTCTGCCCACTGCAAAGGTTTTGCAGGTAACGGAGAAGGGCTGGATCGTAGAAGCGGAAGTGTTTGGTACGGGTATTCAAATGTGGGTGCGGAGTCAGGGAGACTATGTGCGGGTACTGGCAAAACAATAAACGCATTAGGAAAGGAGAAAAATAAAATGGCGGTGCCTTTTATCCTGCTGGGTGGTGCGGCGTTGGCCGGCATCACCGGTGCTGTAAAAAGTGTATCTGCTCACACAAAAAATGCAAACGCAAAGCAGATCGTTGCGGAGGCACAGAATATCTATGACGAGGCGCGGGAGATGCTGGAGGAACAAAGGACCTGCACAGCGGAATGCCTGAAACGGCTGGGAGTGCTCAAGGTAGATATCTGGTCGAAAGAAATGAATGATTTTATCCGTACGTTCAGAGCCTTCAAGAATGTCCGGATGGAAAGTGACGTGGCCGGGGATGAACGTCTGAAGCTCAAGTGTCAGGGAACAGAAAACCTGAAAAATATGGAAGTTGCTGCTTTGAAGGCAACGGAGATTGCGCGGGCAGGCGTTGCTTCTCTTGGCACCGGAGTGCTGGCAGGCATTGCCTCCTACGGCGGAGCGATGATGTTTGCATCTGCATCAACAGGCACGGCCATTGCAAGTCTGTCTGGCGTGGCAGCGACCAATGCAACGCTGGCATGGTTTGGCGGCGGTGCATTGACCGCAGGCGGTCTGGGCATGGCGGGCGGCACACTGGTTCTCGGCGGCATCGTTGTCGGGCCGGTATTGGCAGGCCTTATCATGAATGCCAAGGCGGATGAAAATCTGGCCAGTGCAGAAGTCACGGCGGCGCGGGCCGAAACGGCGGTGGAAAAGATGGCTGTTATGACAGATTTTATGAAAAAGACTGCAAGTATTGCAGAAAACTATTCGGACTTTCTGGTACGCTTTCGCAGTGCATTTTATCCGGTAGTAAATGAGATGAAATATATGGAACAGCGCACCAGACAGAAGCAGAAAAGGATGCTGTACGATTCGGACGATGAGAAAATCGATTTCAACAGCCTGACCGAAGCAGAGCAGAAAAAGATTCATCAGGCATGGCTTATGGCACAAATTATGTGTTCAGTACTGTCAGAACCGCTTCTGACACCGGCCGGGGAACTGGCTTCGGAAGCACAGACAACTCTGCAGAACGCAAGGAATGTGTATCCGGCATTCGCACAGGGAAGGTACGGCTTCTGATGCGCCTGTAAAGGAGAAAGAAGGATCGAGCTGTGAGAAGCAGGGAAGAAAAAAATCTGGAAGGTCAGGCTGGTGCATTTGTGGGCAATGCGGCCTCCCAGAATGTACAAATGGGAACCGATACGGCCATTGACTCTATGAGGGAGCTTTTGTACAAGGCAGGAAAGATTTCAAAAGTAGGCTTTGAGCAGTCCAAGGGAAATCTGTTTGAGTACATTGAGGCAGCAAAGCTGCAAACGAATATGGCAAACTGCGGCGAACGCTTTGACCGGAACCCAGTGACGGATCTGGCGGCAGGTCGGGGAGGATACGGCGGGCATACGGCACCGGATGACTTCCGTATGCAGAGGAATGGCCGAATCGTAGGGCAAGGACAGGCAAAATACAATAACAGTGCCTGGCGAGCTGCGCAGAATTTTGTAGATCCGAAGTATACGGATATGCAACGCATTGCACCAACAGACCAGATGGCAGACATTGAGAGCTGCCTGCACAAAATGGCTGAAAACGGTGAGATTTCAAAAACGGCCTACGAGAATGCGGTATCCAACTTGATGAAGAAGGGCTTGACAGATCCGTCCACTGGCATTGCATCAGGAGGCACAACAACTGCGGAGCTGCAAAAGCTGCGTGGCACAGATGGCAGAGTTTCTCAACAAGCGGTTCGGCAGTATGCGGCTCGCTTTGAAGGAAAGCAGCTAGCGCGGGAGGTCGGTACAGCGGCATCGAATATGGCGGTGGCAACCGGTGTTATCACAGCCATTGTGTCCGGTACACAGAATTTGTTTGAGGTGCTGCGGGATCGCAAAACGCTCGACAATGCGTTGGAAGAGGTAAAAGCGGATACCGTCAGCGGTGCACTGCGCGGTGGCGAGACCGGCGTACTTAGCACGGTGATCCGCTTTGGAGGCCGGAAAGTGGCACTTCCGGTGCTTTCGGATTCAACCGCAGCAACAGTCATGGCGGGCGGGCTGATAGATGGAGGCGCAGCACTTTATTCCTACGCAAAAGGAGAGATCACCGGGCAGCAGTTGCAGGGGGCTTTGGCAGATACGACGGTAAAGTCGGTCGCAACGGTCTATTTTACCAAAGCGCTCGGACTGGTGGTCGGCACGGCAAATCCGTTTGTCCCGATGGCGGTCTATACGGCAGCAGCTTATGTGGTGTCCTGCACACGCGCTATTGTGGAGCAGGCAGAGCTGAATGCGGCAGAGTACGATCGGATGACGGCATTGCTGAAGGAATCAACGCGGTTGGAACAGGAATATCACCGTCAACTGATGGATTTTATGAAGCAATATGAACAGCAGCAGCGTACCCGACTGAACAGCCTGCTGGATGCCTTCGCGTACCTTGCGGATGATGATACCAACTACGAGCGTGCGGTATATGCCATTTTGAACTATGCAGACCAGACAGGTCTTGCACTGCAGCATAGAGATTTTGACGCGTTCCGCGCAGCAATGTGCTCTGAGGAAGAATTTGTTTTGCGATGACATATGACATGAATAGTATAAAACATTCTGAAAGGAACGATGAATCGTGAAAGTGGAGAAAAAACAAAGTCGGGCAAGTGTTCTGGATAAGGCAAAGAAGCTGGCGATTTCAAAAGCGGTAGACCAATATGCAGAAAGTTACGAGAAAAAAACAGGCAAAACAGTGAATGCAGAGGCATTGAAGTCGATTTTTATACAACACGCAGATGTTGTAGAAGACGTGATGACGAAGGGGGACTTTGAAAAAAAGATAAAAACGGCGGTGGATACCGTTGACGTTGTGGGAAAGATGGCGCGGATACAGGATCTCAATGGAAATGTAGTACAGACCAAAGAGCTTGTAAAAGACAAAAGTGCCTTGCATGTGTTGTTCAGTCCTGACAGCATTGATAGTAGAGGCGATTTAAAGGAGGAAGGCAAGCAGGCCATGCAGGAACTGGTGGAAATGCATGACCTGACCAATCCGAAAAAATTGGGGGAATTTCTGGTACAGCTGCATATCGCACAGATCGAGCACTTCAACGAGCGTTTTGAACTACTGGAAGACCTACATCTGAACGACTACAGCAGTCGGCTGATGGATGGCAAAACGTATCTGGAACGCTATAAAAGGGCACAGGATGAAACGAATCAAGTTTCCTACCTTGAAAAGGCGGACGATGCGTTTATCAAAGCAATCCACCGGTTTGAAGGTGCACTTCGCATTTATGTGAGCGATGTGAAGAAGATCGTGCGAGGACCTCGTTTTATCAGGAGTATCAAGCTGACAAAACTGGACGGAGACATGAAAAAAATCCGGGGTATGCTTGAGACTATGCAGGAACTTGTTGCGTTGGAAGGTCTGGTCGGACGCTGGAAAGAAGACCCACAGGATGACATTCAGAGAGAGTATCGAGATTTCTTTGACAATGAGATTAGCGCGAATCTTCCACTTTTGCAGAATTACTGCAAGGATGAGGACGATGTGTTCTGGAAAGACATTGAAGAGAATGGCCGAACCATTCTTTTAATGGAATAAAAACGAATGGAACAATGAAACAAAAAAAGTAAAGGAGTAGTTTAGTATGGGCAAAGGCAGAAATGGATTGGAAAACGAACAGAGCGCTCTGTTTGCGACAGTGGTTTCTTTGGGTGCAGCACTTTTGGGCGGCGGTGCAAAGCTTGCGCTTGACAATATGAAGGCTACGAGCGTTGCACTCATTGATTCCAAAATCAGTGATAACGAAGCAAAAAAGAAAGAGCTTTCCAAGGGTCTTGGCTGGTTGACCAACAGCGAAGAAATCGAAAAGATCAACCAGGAAAATGCAAGACTGCGTGCAAAGAAAGAGAAAAAATAAATTTTGTGTCCGGGGCTAAAGTGCAAAAAATGATTTTGACAGAAACTTTCTGCCAAAAGTCCACTGCACTTTCAGGTTATTACAATCCCGGTCGATTGCACATACAATACAAGTATCGCTTCACAAAACGGAGGGGACTTGTATTATGGTGGACTACGCCGACATCGGAAAACGCATCCGTGCCTGCCGCCTTGCAAAGGGCATGACGCAGGAACAGCTGGCCAATGAGGTCGGCGTGGTGGTCACGCACATCAGCCATATCGAGACCGGCAACTCCGTGCCCAGCCTGAAAACGCTGATCGATATTATCAATGCGTTGGACTGTTCAGCGGACGAGCTACTCTGCATCGAAATCAAAAAGGCGAAGCCCGTGTTCGACAGCTGGATGACCGAACAGCTCGCGGATTGTTCCTCTGATGAGGCAAAGATCATCAAAGAAACGGTGGTCAGCCTGAAAAAATCGCTTCGGAAGGTGTACGGAAAGTCCTCTAAATACAGATATGACTAAAATTTCCCAAAACCTTAATGTCAGTCGATAGAAATTGAGTGCCTGCAAAAGCACCCATAAAGTAAACGAACCGCTCCGGTTTCCATAGTAGGAAGCCGGGGCGGTTTTTTGCGCTCACGGAGGGGCAGATGAAAAACGCAGTATGAATATATACCATATAAAAATGAATATATGCTAAAATTCCGGGGAAATACTTGCATTTTCATTAAAATGGGTGTATTATAGCACCTGCCGACGAAATGCCGACAATCAACAAGAGAGGGATCGATACTATTATGTCTTTGAAGAAGAAAATTGCTGCGGCTTTCATCGCCTGTGCGATGACGCTTGCCGTGGTTCCTTCCGCCTTCGCCTGCACGGCACTCTATGTCGGCAGCGACCTCACCGAGGATGGCACCACCATGTTTGGCCGGATCGAGGATCTGGGCACCAACGATTACAACAAGCTGTTCAACATCAGCCCCGCCGGGAAGCACACCGCAGGCGAAGTGTACGAGGGCTGCTATGGCTTTACCTACACCTTCACCCACGACAGCTACCGCTACACCGCCCGCCGGGACGACAACGGTCTGGGTGTCTGCCCGGACTGCGACAGCACCCACGAGCACACCCCCTATGAGGAGGCTGGCACCAACGAGAAGGGCGTCATGGTCTCTGCCACCGAGTCTCTCTACGGCACCGACGCCGTGCTGAGCGTAGACCCCTATGTGGACAACGGCATTGAGGAAGCCGAGATCACCACGGTGCTGCTGAGCGAAGCTTCCACGGCCCGCGAGGGTGTTGCCCTGCTGACCTCCATCTACGACAACGCCGGTGCAGCCGGCGGCTCCGGCGTGTTCATTGCCGACCAGAACGAGACCTGGTTCGTGGAGAACCTGACGGGCCACACCTACCTTGCCCTGAAGCTCTCCTCCAGCGTGGTCTTCATGCAGCCCAACATCGCCGCTATGGGCAAGATCGATCTGGATGACACCGACCATGTGGTGGCCTCTGCCAACCTGATCTCCGTGGCCCAGAAGGCCGGTACCTTTGTGGGCGATGCCGCTGCCAATGTCATCGATCTGGATGCCTCCTACAACGGCGACATCGCATCGGACCGCATGGCAGCCGGCCTGAACTACCTGTACGGCACCGACACCTTTACGAAGGACAACTACAGCGAGACCGACTTTGCTATCAGCAACGTCGGCGAGAACGGTGCCATTGTCCCGGTCTACTCCAACATCCAGCTGACCAAGAAGTTCTCGGTGGAGGATTCCATCCACTTCTTTCAGACCGAGCCCATTGGCAAGACGGGCAATGTGGAGACTCATCTGTTCCAGGTGAGCGCTACCGGCGATCTGAACACCGCCATTACCGAGTGGACTGCTTTTGACGACGACGTGTACAACGCCTTCGTCCCTTACTATCCGATGCTGACCACCGACACCGCAGATGTCTACAAGGTCTCGGTCCATAAGGTCACCCGTTCCGACGAGCAGCCCACCGAGGGCGTCTGGTATCAGGATGCCAAGGGCCGCTACTATACCTACCCGGACGACTGGACCGACTCCTTCTACGGCGTGCGTGACGCCCTCTCCAACCTGCTGACCTACGGCAGCAATGGCAATCAGGTCACCGCAAAGGATCGGACAGCAGCCAAGGCCAGCTATGCCGCGCTCCAGCAGGAGATCATGGCCGACTACGCCGATATGAAGGCCGCCGTTGCCGCCGCCGACACGCTTGAGGCCAAGCAGGCTGCCGCCACCAACGCCAGCAATGCCATGAGCCAGAAGGTGTACAACACCACCCTGAAGATGTACAATAAGCTCAAGGCCAAGACGGCCGCCCGGGCATGGGTCAGCTCTCTGCTGCACTGAGGCTTTGCAGCGCCTGAGGCGTTTCCCATAAAACCGCAGCGCCCCCGGTTTCCATGACAGGAAGCCGGGGGCGTTTTGTGTCATTTGCTGAATCTGAAGGATTCGCTTGTAAAGTTGGGAAAAAAGGTGTAATATTGGTGTACAGAGATTTAGAACAATGCATGATATGTAATGTCTCTGTGATCTGCATCAGCGGATGTGCTCCGAATGCTTGATAGGGAGCAACACTTTCCCCGCCTTGCGGGGGTAACGGCCGGAAAACGGCAAACATAAAAAAACTGAAAAAACCATGAAAAAAGCAGCAAACATCCGCTTTATAGGACCTTTTGCGTGCTATTCTATCCTCAGAGAAACCCCGATGATGCGGAAAATGCGATTTTCCTGACTGCAGTGGAGGTGGAACAGGATGAAACAACGAGGTATTCCCTACGAAGTGCGGCTGTTTGCAGGCAAAACAGACCCGGTGAACAGCGGTTTCTGGCTGCCGCTCTGGATGCACCTGTGGGATACGTGGATATACTGCCCGAAGAACCGGAAGCACCTGCACCTGCGGAAACGCAGCCGGAACTGCCCTCGGAACAGGATCTGCTGACACAGACCGCCTGCTTTCTGGGGTGGGCCCATGATCTTGGAAAGGCTTCCACAAATTTCCAGGGTCCTATCATGGCACAACTACCGGAGCCCAGACAGCGCCTGGAAAAATACACAACGCTCCGGTACCGGGCGCAAAACCGAGGTCACTCGCTTCATGCGCTGGCGAGCGAGGCCATTTTGCGGTGGCTGAAATGCCCCGACGGGCTTGCATCGGTAGCAGGCGCACACCACGGCAAGCCACAAACCAGGAAGAATGTGCTTGACCAACTGGGGGATAAGAACGAAAGAGGCAGCTGGGAATCCAACTATTGGCCCGAGGGGGAACAGGAATTCTGGGAGAGCTGCTGGCGGGAACTGTTTGACTACGCTCTGCAGGAAAGCGGCTTTTCCAGCGTGGACGGGCTGCCGCAGCTGACCATCCCGGCTGAGATCCTGCTGACCGGCCTGCTCATCATGGCGGACTGGGTCGCCAGCAATACCCGATACTTTCCGCTCATCCCTGTGGAAGAGGTGGGCAGCGATACCCTGTATCCCGCCCGTGTCGATCGGGCGTGGGAAGCGCTGGACCTGACCTCTCCGTGGGAGGTGCAGTCGGATGTGACGGAACCGGGGGCGTTTGCGGAACGCTTCGGCTTCCCGCCCAACGAAGCCCAGTGGGCCATGCTGGAAGATGTCAGCCGCACGCAGGAACCGGGGATTTTTATTCTGGAAGCACAGATGGGCGTGGGCAAGACGGAGGCCGCGCTGGGCGCGGCAGAGATTTTAGCCAAGCACGGCGGTGGGGGCGGCATCTTCTTTGGTCTGCCCACCCAGGCCACCGCCAATGGTATCTTTGGGCGGCTGCTGGCATGGGCCGAAAAGCAGCCGGATGGGCTGGAGCACTCCATCAAGCTGGCCCACGGCATGGCCGAACTGAACGAGGCCTACCTCCGATTGCAGCAGGACACAGTGCGGGTGGAGGAAGATCTGGAAGCAGACCCCGATGCCGACCCGGAGAGCCGGGTGATGGTGCATCAGTGGTTCCGGGGCAATAAGCAGGGGCTGTTGGCTGATTTTGTCATCGGCACGGTGGATCAGCTGCTACTGGCGGCGTTACAGCAAAAACATGTGATGCTGCGCCACCTTGGCCTTGCGGGCAAGGTGGTGGTCATTGACGAGTGCCACGCCTATGACGCTTACATGAACTGCTATCTTGACCGGGCGCTGACCTGGCTGGGCCGGTACAAGGTGCCGGTGATCCTGCTTTCAGCTACCCTGCCCGTCAAGCGCCGGGTCGAGCTGGTCAGGGCCTACCTGAATGGAAAAACCGCTCCGGACGGCTTATGGCAGACCTGCCGGGGCTACCCGCTGCTGACCTGGACGGACGGCAAACAGGTGGAGCAGGTGACCATCCCGCTGGAAACCGAACCACGCAGAGTGGAGACATTCCCGCTGACCGAGGAACAGCTGACTGACACTCTGCGCAGTGCCTTGCGGGAGGGCGGCTGTGCGGGCGTGATCGTCAATACCGTGAAAAAGGCGCAGGCCATTGCGGCCCGTCTGCGGGCAGAACTGCCGGAGTTTGAGGTGGTGGTATTCCACGCTCAGTTCCTTATGCCCGACCGTGCCGCCAAAGAAGAGGCGCTGATGAAGCGCATCGGCAAGCACTCCACTCCGGAACAGCGGGATAAGCTCATTGTGGTGGGCACGCAGGTGCTTGAACAGTCCCTTGATATCGACCTGGATTTTCTGGTCACAGAGCTCTGCCCCATGGATCTGCTTTTACAGCGCATCGGACGGCTGCACCGCCACGAGGGGCGGGCTCGTCCCCGGCCGGTGGCGCAGGCCCGCTGTGCCGTGCTGGACACTGGGACGGAGGACTTCGACG
>ENA-OPXH01002389-OPXH01002389.1-human-gut-metagenome-genome-assembly--contig:-NODE-2389-length-10536-cov-2.880164_pt1 | contig 10536 bp, 7 predicted proteins | sample MGYA00241521_ERZ502034 | MGnify/ENA primary metagenome ERZ502034 (study PRJEB25962, sample SAMEA2042103) | human gut metagenome | biome: human gut; feature: human-associated habitat; material: faeces... | reverse complement strand
GTCATGTCCGCGCTGCGTCTTTGGGCCGCCCGCTGATGGGCCGCCGTCATGCGCCGGGGGCGACCGCTGAGCGTCCTGAAGTACTCACCGATGTGCTCATTACCGGCATCCACCCTTCGGGAGCCGGCATCGCGCGATTGAGCGACAACTCCAAGAGCAAAGATGTCCCGGAAATTCTCGTGCCCGGCGCACTTCCCGGTGCGCGAGGCGATCTTTTCTGGAACCCGCCCAAACCCGGCGGCCATTGGGGACTCGCCGTGGAATGGCGAGAAAGCGCTCCTTCGCCCGACGCGGATCCTTCCCGCTGCCCGCATGCTGCGTCGCTTAACGGCCAGCCCGTCTGCGGCGGCTGTCCTTTGGGGAGCCTGAAGTATTCCGCAGAGCTTGCTCTCAAAACCAAACTGCTCATTGAAGAGCCGCTCCGCCAGGCCGGACTCTGGCGAGAAGGATTGATTCAGCCGCCTTCGGGGCAGCCCGAAGCGTTTGCTCAGCATTTTCGCAACAAAGCTGTGCTTTATCCGAGCGTCATCGACGGCATCGGTCGTTTTGGCTACTACGCTGCACGCAGCCAAATACTTGTCCCGGCAGAAGACTGTCCGCAAACGCCCGTCTGGATGGAAGAAGCGGCTCGAACACTTGCGCCGTTTCTTAGCGAACCGGCACTTACGCCTGCTCCTGAAGCCGCAGTATCCAACGGCACTGGGGTGCTTCGCAGCCTCCTTCTTCGTGAAGCGCCGGGCAGCGGCGAGCGGATGGCAGTACTCGTGGTTCGAGCGCTGACGGCCGATCTGCTCGCCGCTAAAGAGAAGCTCATCGCGGCACTCGCCCCCTGCAAGCTTCAATCGCTCCTCATCAATGTCCACCCCACCCCTGGGAGCGCTGTACTGAGCTTTGCGCCGGACGCGCTGGTTGTCTGGGCGGGGCGCTCGAGCATTGAAGCCGAGCTGATGGATCTCGCCTTCACCTTGGGACCGCAGACTTTTCTGCAGGTCAATACGCCGCAGACGCCGGTGCTCTATGAAAAAGCGCTTGACGCTGCGGACGTACAGCCTGGGGATCAGATTCTCGACCTTTACTGCGGCGTCGGCACCATTACGCTCGCTGCCGCAAGACGCGCGGGGCCGCACGGCCGAGCGCTCGGCGTTGAACGCGTAGAGGCCTCTATTATCTGCGCCCGCGAAAATGCAGCGCGCAACAGTATCCCGCAGGCGGCATTTGCGGCTGAGCCGACAGAAACCTTCCTCTCGGCGGCCCTCAAAGAGGGCTTTCCCGAGGGCTTCAAACCCACGAAGATCATCGTCGACCCTGCTTATCAAGGCATGGCCGGCGGAGCCGCAAAAGCGCTTGCAGACCTTTTTTCGCTTCCAAACGGCCCCAAGCGGCTCGCTTACGTATCCTGCAACCCCAAGAGCTTTGCGCGTGACGCCAAGGAACTTGCTGCCGCAGGACTCACGCTCGAAAGCATCTCTCCCGTAGACCTCTTCCCCGGCGCCATGCATCTTGAGCTCGTTGCGGCGTTTTCCTGCAAAAAAACGCTCTCCGCAGCCTGACCTTTCCTAAGGCGGACTTGCGGGCCGAGCGCCGCGCTCCGCCGCCGTCAGCAGCTATTGACGATAGATCGTCTTATGCCACGCCTGCGGACTGCGGAAGAATTCCAGCGCCTTTTCCAGACTGCGCGTACGGAAAAAATCCGGCAGACTCTTGAGAATCGTCCGTCCATAGGCTTTGTCCGCCACTCGAGAGTCGCAGAGCATAAAGACGCCGCGGTCCGTTTCCGAGCGGATCAGCCGCCCAGAGCCCTGCTTAAGCGCGGTTACCGCTTCGGGCAGCGCCATCAGGGCAAAAGGACTTTTGCCTTGTTCACGAAGCGCATCGGATCGGGCGGCATAGACCGGGTCATCGGGCGGCGCGAAGGGGAGCTTGTCAATCACCACCAGCGACAATGCCTCTCCCTGCACATCCACTCCCTCCCAGAAACTCATGGAGCCCACCAGAATGGCGTTGCCGTGCTCGCGGAAGGCGTCAATGAGCGCCGCTTTGGGCATGTCACCCTGCACGAAAAGCGGATATGGGTTCCCTGCATGGTCGAGCAGCGCCCTGAGCTCCTCGGCCGCTTTGCTGACGGCCGCAAGTGAAGTACAGAGAAAAAATGTTCGGCCTTTGGCCGCGCAGACCAGCGGCCAGGCCGCATCGACCACCCGTCCGGCATGCTCAATGGTATTGGTGGGCGGCGGCAGCTGCGGCAGGTAAAAGCAGCCCTGCTCCCAATAGTTAAAAGGACTTTCCCACGTCCCGGCTTTGGCCTCCGGAATCCCTGTCTCAATCGCAAAGTGCGTGAAGTCTCCTGCAGTCGACAAAGTAGCCGAAGTGAACACCCACGCACCGCCTTCGGCTTCCCGCATCTGCCGGAATTCATCGGCAAACTTGAGCGGCGTATTGTTGAACCGCAGGCTCGAAGGCGCTGCGGAAATCCACTGCACGGCGTCTTTCTGGAATCGGAAGGCGCGTTGGGTTCCCCCTTGCGCTGCGTCTGCATCACCCTGAGAGTCAGTGCTTACTAACGTTTCTTCAAAGCCTTCAAAGGGAATGTCAGCCGCTTCTTCCGAAGCATCATCGGCTTCTCCCTCCAGGTGCATGAGACGCTTAAAAAGCGTTTCCCACTTCGCCATCTCCAGATCCACTTCGCAGGCATATTCACAAAGTGCATCCAGATCATCGCTGCGGTCTTTATTGGCTCTCATCGCTCGAATGAGCTGACCGAAAGCTGCGAGCATTTTGCCAAAAGGCTCAGTCAGCTCCTCGAAGCGCTCAATGGTCTTTACGGCGAGCCGGTCGCCCGGCTCGATGCCGATGCCTCGGGCGGCAATGACAAGATCGCGGGCTGTTTTCTGAACGGCATGGCAGAGCGCATCCCAATCCGCGCCGTCATTGGCATGACCGCGTCCGAGCGCACGCGCCTCGTCGGCAATCGACTCGAGCTGCCAGGTGGTAAAAGTAGTGCCAAAGAAGTCCGTCGCAATGCCCGGGAGCTGATGCGCCTCATCAATGACCGTGAGATCAGCGGCCGGCAGCATGCCGTCAATCTGCCCATTCGCCTCGCGCTTGAGCGCAAGCGAACTCAAAAACAGATGGTGATTCACCACAACGATTTGGCTTTTGAGCGCTTTTTCGCGGGCGGCGCGCACGAAGCAGTTTTCCCAATGTTCACACCGCTCTTTGCCTAAACAATTTTCCCGCGTACTCGTCACCAGCGGCCAGAGCGGATCGTCCTCGGGCACCGTCGGAAGCTCCGCGCGGTCACCCGTGGCTGAAATCGCCGCAAACCGCTTGATCTCCCGAAGCTTGCGGTAGCTGTCGCGCTCAGGCAGAAGGCCTTCGGATTCCGTCCGTTCAAGCCGATAAGGACAGACATAGTTGCTTCGGCCTTTGAGGACGGCTGTCGGCACATTGACGCCGAGCGCGGCCGAAAGCGCCGGTATGTCTTTGTTGAAAAGCTGATCCTGCAGCGGCTTGCCTGCGGTCGAAATCACGACCGTCGAACCCGAAAGCAGCGCCGGCACCAGATACGCAAAACTTTTGCCGGTGCCGGTGCCGGCTTCGGCCAGAAGCGTTTCCTTATTTTGAATGGCTTCGGCCACGGCCTGTGCAAACGCAAGCTGCCCCTCACGAGGCGTGAAGTTGGTCTGACGGCGAGCCAGAGGGCCGTCAGCCGAGAAAGCGAGTGCGGTGCGCTCTTCGAGCGGGCGAGCAGCGTCAAAGAGCTCCGCCCATTGATTTTTTTGGCTTGGAGAGGTCATGGATAAACGTCAGAAGTACTGCATTAGGTTGCTTTTGCGTTCCTTCTGATTGGCCTCATATCGCTTTTGCGCAGCCTCACGTTCATCCAGGCTCCTTTCGAACTGCTGCTGCTTGGCCTCACGATCCGCTTTGCGTTTGGCTGCGAGCTCTGCGGCTTCTTCCATGCGCTTTTGGGCTTCGAGCTGTTTTTGCGCATAGTAGGCCTCGTTAGCCGCTTCGGCAGCGGCTCGCTCAGACGCCGCATCGTGAGGCATTTCACTGCCTGGAATCGGCGTCGGCGCAGCAGCGTCCTTAACCGTCTTCCCGTTCATGCCGTGAGGGACCGAAGCATCTTTAACTGTTTTCTTTTCCCATTCCACGGGAGCGGAAGGCTCTTTGACGGTCTTGGGCGCAATATCTATCGGCTGACTGGGTGCCTTCACAGACTTAGGCGTAATGTGCATAGGCTCCGGAGGATCGGTTTTCACCGTCTTAGGCGCTATTTTCATGGGCTCCCGACGAGGTTCAAGCGCATTCTTTTCCTGTTCTGCGCGCATCTTTTCCACTCGGTCGAGACGGATGATTTCGTCTGCCGCCACAATGATCTCGCGGACCTCGCGTTCGCGGTCAAATGAAGCGCGCCGAGCGTCATCAATGCAGCTGTTGACAAAAAACTTTTTGCCGCACCAGCTGCGCTGGACAGCCAGCGCCTCTTCAATTTGCTTGAGCACGCCCTCAGCATCGCTCTTCACCTGAGCAGCCGTTTTCACTGAATCGATCGCTGAAGGCTCTTTCCAGCGTTCATAAAACGATCGATCCGCGAGCACCTTCTCGGCTTGTGCTGCGCGCGCCTCCAACACAGCTTCATCTTCGGGCGCGGATGCGGCCAAAGCCCCGCCAGCGGTCCATGCGTACAAAGCGCAGAAAACCGAAATCAGGGAGCGGGAGCTGCAAAGCGATTGAAGAGCGTAGCGCTTCATTCCAAATTCCTCAAAGAAGGCCATCGTATGAGTGCGGGCGACGCCATTTTAGCCGAGTACACGTCAATCTAAGACGCTGAGATCCATCGGATGCCGCAGGAGAACGCTGCCGCGTCTTTGAGCTGCGGCAGCAGAGGACGGGCAGCTTTTTAAAGAATCGTTGCTACGGCATCGAGCGGGAAGCGGGATTTCGGAGCGTCCGCATTCCAATCGTCGCTGCTGCGATAGCCGAGCGCGCAGGCCATCACCGATTTCTGTCCCTTGGCGGCAAGTCCGAGAATTTCGTCAACCTTCTCGAAATGCATGCCGCCCAATGTCGTGGCGTCAACGCCCATGCCGGCAGCTGCCAAGAGCAGGAAACCGAGCGCAATATGGCACTGGTTGGCGGCCCAGCATTCACCGCGGTCCGCGCCGGAGCAATAGGCCTTGACGCTTGCGCAGCGGAAAGCCTCGAGTTTCGCTGCAAACTCGGGATCAGCAAACTGTCCGCGAAAGCGCCCGTCCGCGGCTTCCTGAGCCATCAAGCGATGGACATATGCATCGTCGAGGTGCTTCTCGATGGCAAAAACAATAATGACGGGCGCATGCTCCGTACGCTCGAGATTGAAATCCTTGACGGCCGGACGAATGGCATGGAGTGCTTCCTTCGTCTTCAAGGCATAAAAATGCCACGGCTGGATGTTCACCGATGATGGCGACAAACGGAGCACTTCCAGAAGATCATTGAGCGTCTCATCGGAAATGGGTTTATTCACGTCATAGCGCTTCGCGGTATAGCGGTGCTTCACCAATTCAAGCATCGAATTCATGGCATCCTCCCTCTTATGAGGTGTGATCTCAGACATCAAAAAACCGGCGTACTGAACGGACGCCGGCTTTTTGCAGTTCCCTGCGCATAAAGGCACTCTACGCCTACGCGCTGAGTTTGGACTTAGTCAAGCGACGTGAAGAGCTCATCACGGGTCAGACGGGACTTCGGACGCTGGGCATTGCCGTCCTTCGGGCTGCGGTACCCGAGACTCACGGCAGCAATCGCCGTCAGATTTTTCTCGTCAAGCCCGAGAATTTCATTGAGCTTCGGAAAATCAACGCCTTCGAGCGCCGTCGAGTCGATGCCCATGCCGGCTGCGGCGAAGAGGAGGAACCCCATGCCGATGTAAGCCTGACGAGCCTCCCATGCCACGAGCTCTGCTTCAGACCCCTGATGCAGGCCCGCAAAATAACGACGCCCCTGATCCTGAGCGTTCTTCACTTCTGCATTGGGGAAGCGTCCGTCACTTTCCTCTTTATCCAGTACGCGGCGCAGATGCGCCTCCGTCAGCGTCTTGGGTACGGTAAAGACCACCACATCGCTCGCACCGGTAATGCGGTCGCGGTTGAATTCGGGAAAGGCGGGGAGCAGACGTTCACGGGCTTCCTGTGAGGTCGCCGTAAAGTAATGAAGCGCCTGAGCATTGACCGAAGTGGGGGTCAGACGCAGAATTTCAAGCAGCGTATCAAACTCTTCGCGCGGAATCTGCTGACCGTTGTAATGCTTAGTCGTATAGCGTTCCTGCGCGAGACGAAGGAAAACGTTGTTCTGCATGATGGGATGTCCTTTTCTTGAAAATTGTCGTTGGGATGCTGCTCTGCGGTCCGCTCAAGCGCATTGCGCCTCGCGGACGCCGGCGCTTCATTGGAAGCAATCGACAAAGCATCATGAGAAACGCCAGCAGCCTCAAACATTCGTGGAAACCTTAGCACAAGACAATGTTGTTAGTTCGACGTCGATCGAACTCTTCTGTATCACGAGATTGCTTGACGGCTTGAGCGAAAGTCTGGCGCCTATGTCTTGATTGGAAAGAGGCTTATGACTTTGAACTTCTGCGCAAAGGGAGTTCCTATTGATGATGGTAGTTGCTAGACTTTGCGCGATGAAAAAGAAGGCCGGGTCCCTGCCGGCCGTTCAACTTTAAAAAAAAGATTTGACCATGAAGAAACCCATCCGCGTTGCCGTTACCGGACCAGCCGGCAACATCGGCTATTCTCTCCTTTTCCGCATCGCCGCCGGCGACATGTTCGGGCCCGACCAGCCCGTTATTCTGCAGCTGCTTGACCGCGCCTCCCCTGAAAGCCAGCAAAAGGTGACGGGCGTCATGATGGAGCTTGACGACTGCGCCTTTCCGCTGCTAGCCGGACTGGAAAATTCCCCGGAAGCGACGACCGCCTTCCGCGACGCCGATGTCGCGCTGCTTGTCGGCGCCCGCCCTCGCTCCAAAGGGATGGAGCGTGCTGATCTGCTTAATGCCAATGCTGAGATTTTTGTCGCTCAAGGCCGTGCGCTCAACGAAGCCGCCTCGCGCGACTGCAAGGTGCTCGTGGTCGGCAACCCCTGCAATACCAATGCCTGGATCGCCATGAAGAGCGCTCCGGATCTCAAGCCCGAAAACTTCACCTCCATGCTGCGTCTTGATCAGAACCGCCTGATGGCTCAGACGGCAACGCAGGCCAAGGTGTCGGTAAACGACATCACGCACGCTGCCGTTTGGGGCAACCACTCCCCGGCGATGTTCCCGGATCTCGACCATGCGCTCATCAAGGGACGCCCTGCGCTCGAACTCGTCGACCGCAGCTACTATCAGGAAACGATGACCCCGATCGTCGCCAAGCGCGGCTCAGCCATCATTGAAGCGCGCGGCGCAAGCTCAGCGGCCTCTGCCGCTTCCGCCGCCATTGACCACATCCGTGACTGGGTCCTCGGTTCGGGGGACCGCTGGGTAACGATGGGGGTTCCCTCCGACGGTTCTTACGGCATTCCCGAGGGGCTCCTCTTCGGGTTCCCCTGCACGACGAAGGACGGCCGCTGGGAAATCGTTCAGGGACTTGAACTCTCTGACTTTGCTCGCGCGACGATCGCCAAGTCCGTCGCGGAGCTTGAAAGCGAACGCGCTCACGTAGCGGCGCTTCTCGGCTGAGGACTGACGACGAAAGACTCCGAATTGCTGCAGGCAGACTGGAGTCCTCTCGCTTCGCCTGCCAAAGGCTTCGACCGATACGGCCGAAGCCTTTTCCTTCTTTTGACGTTCCGCACCCCTCACCCGCACCATGTTTCCTCCCGAGCTTTACGCCGCGGTCAAGCGGATCGAAGCCTCTGCGGCGCCGCTCCTGCGCAGCTCCGCAGAACGCATTGTCATCCTTGACACGCACGTCGTTCTTGAATGCACGCTCTGGCGGGATGAGAGCGAATCGGATTCGCCGCTGGGCTGCGCACTCAAAGCTGGGCGGATCGTGCCGGCAGCTTCCCATGAAACGCTCTTGGAACTTGCGGGGGTCGCCGCTCGTCCGGTCAAACAAATGCTCGAAGCAGAAGCGGCCGCGCGCGCACTCACCATGCTCGAACGCTGGGGAAAACTCATACGCATGCCCTCAAAAGACATGCTCACAGAGGCTGCTCAGGCGCTTGACTCTGAAAATGTGCGCTGCCGAGACCCCGAGGATCAGAAGTTTCTCATCCTCACGAAAGCCGCAGCCAATATCTGCGGCGTCGGCAGCACGGCGCTCATCACTCGGGACAAACTGCTGCGAAAAGCAGCTAAGAAGCTCAGGGCTGCCGAGCGCGGAGGCGCGATGCTCCTTCTTCCCGAAGACTTCACCGAATAAGGCTTTACTTATCGAAAGACATACCAGATCATGCTTACGACAGCATTGATGATCCAGAAAGCACAGGCGGCAAGGCAGAGCCAAATAAGAATTCTAATGATGCGGGCAGCCATGAGATCAGCCAAGATTTGTGGAGAAAACCGCATCATACACGTCTAACAGCAGATTGGGAGAGCACTCTCAAATTGCCTATTTTTCACTTTTCTAGGCAATATATCCCTCACCTATACAGGGGATGAGCAAAGAGAAAACACATCTGCACCTCCACCTACAATCAAAGATCCGGCTGCAACTGGGAGCCGGCGCCAACTATCAATAAAACCAGAGCGGCGGTCGGCCGCATGAGATATCCAGCCAAGAATGCCTCTGCATGTCGGCACAGCGGATATGCCCCCAATCTCTCGGACGGGCGGCAGCCCGTGGGTATTGCTTTCTTCGACCATCGCTCCTGTAGGAGGAATCGCCCATGGAAATGGACGACTTTACCCAGCTCGTTCAGAGTGTCAACGGACTGCTCTGGGGCATGTACTGCCTAATCCCGCTTCTGGTGGGCACTGGCATTTATCTCACCATCAAGCTGCGTTTCATTCAGATCCGCCACTTCGGACAAGCCTTCCGCAAGGTCTTCGGCGGCATCACACTCTTTGGCGATAAGGCGGGCAAGGACGGTATGAGTTCCTTCCAGTCGCTCGCCACTGCGATTTCCGCACAGGTCGGCACCGGCAACCTCGCCGGCGTTGCCACGGCCATTGCCATGGGCGGTCCCGGCGCCATCTTCTGGATGTGGCTTGCCGCTTTCTTCGGCATGGCTACAATTTTTGCCGAGGCTACGCTCGCTCAGGTGTTCCGTGCTCGTGACGCACACGGCCAAATTATGGGCGGCCCGGCCTTCTATATCAGCCGCGGCCTCCACAACAAGCCCCTTGCGGCCTTCTTTGCCGTCTCGATCATCATCGCGCTCGGCTTCATCGGCAACATGGTTCAGGCCAACTCCATTGCCGACGGCTTCCACAAAGCCTTTGAGATTCCGCAGTGGGCTACCGGCATTTTCGTCTTTGCCATTGCCGGCTTCATCTTCATCGGCGTGCGCCGTATCGCGAGCTTTGCCGAAAAGATGGTGCCGCTCATGGCTGTGGTGTACATCCTGGGCTCTCTCACCATCATCTTCAGCAACTACGACATGATCCTGCCTGCTTTCAAGGAGATCATCGTCGGCGCATTCGATCCGTCTGCAGCGACGGGCGGCATCATTGGCGCGAGTCTGAAGGAAGCCATTCGCTACGGCGTTGCCAGAGGTCTTTTTTCCAATGAAGCCGGCATGGGCTCCACCCCGCACGCACATGCACTCGCACAGGTTAAGCACCCGTGCGAACAGGGCCTCGTGGCTTATGTCGGCCTATTCTTTGACACCTTCATTGTGCTCAACATGACCGCACTCGTCATTCTCACGACCGGCGTGCTTGACGGCAAGAGCACCGGCATCGTCCTCACGCAGGCCGCCTTTACAGCCGGTCTGGGCGACATCGGTCCGGGCTTCGTTGCGATCTGCCTCTTTTTCTTCGCCTTTACGACGATCGTCGGCTGGTACTTCTTCGGCGAACAAAACGTCAAGTATCTCCTCGGTCTGCGCTGGGTGCAGAGCTACCGCGTGCTTGTTCTGTGCTTCCTGATGCTCGGCTCCTTCCTCCACGTAACGCTGGTTTGGGAACTTGCAGACTTCTTCAACGGCATCATGGTGATCCCGAACGTGATCGCTCTGCTTGCGCTCTCGGGCCTTGTCGCCAAAGTTCTGAAGGATTACGACACGAAGTTCATGCTGGGCGAAACCCCCGAATACGGGGCGCTTTCGCCGAGCGGCGGAGAACCTTTCTCGCTCGAACCCTCGCCGCGCAAGGGCCGCCGTTTCAGCCGTCTGAAGCTCCGCCTGCGCCGCAAGAAGACGCCTCCCGTCAATCTCGACGAAATGGATCAGCTCAAGGAACGCGGTCTCGACCGGTTCTAAAAACTTCGGTCTCAAGCATTCAGACTGCTGAAAAGTCCCAATGCTGGAGATCCGCAACGCCGCAGACCAATGCCGTCTGCGGCGTTTTTCGTTGGGCTCCAGCCGGAACTCCCGGATAACTGATCCCTAATTTTTCAG
>ENA-OPXH01002387-OPXH01002387.1-human-gut-metagenome-genome-assembly--contig:-NODE-2387-length-10542-cov-6.131973_pt1 | contig 10542 bp, 10 predicted proteins | sample MGYA00241521_ERZ502034 | MGnify/ENA primary metagenome ERZ502034 (study PRJEB25962, sample SAMEA2042103) | human gut metagenome | biome: human gut; feature: human-associated habitat; material: faeces... | reverse complement strand
GAATCGCAGGAAGAATGAATCTCAAGGAAATGTCAACATGTATGTAGTTTTGAAGGTACAGTAAAAACCAGCTATCATCTAGCTGGTTTTTTTGTGCGTAAAATACTGGTAAGATGGGTAAGCATGACTAATGATGACGGTATCGGACTGCTTGCAAAATCATTTACACCGATTGAGTTCAATGCTCTTGAGTACACACCTGAGCAGCTGACAAACAGCCTTCACTCTTATCTGCTTCCGGAAAGCGATAGCGTGATCTGGAGACTGAATTACAAGCAGATGGGTCTTGGCGGAGACAACTCATGGGGTGCGAAACCACTTGACAAGTATCAGATCCCGGCAAACCAGACTTATTCCTATACTTATACATTAAAACCGATCTCTACAAGTGACGTAGATGCATCTATGGAAGAATCAAAGGTAGTATTACCGTAAGTATCGGATAAGAATGTCCGTTATTGTTCCGGACAGAACAACAAACACGTATTAAGATAAGAAGAGCTTCTCTGTGGACGAATAATCTGCAGAGTGGCTTTTTGGCTACATATAATAGGAAATAATATGGAAAAATCACAATAGAAAAAATATAACCTGAAAAAATCATTGGCAATTTATATAAAAACAAAAGGATTTCAAAGAAAAACAGAAGTATTTTGTATAGTTTTTTTAAGAACCTGTTGTTATAATACAATCACAGTAAAACAAACGGGCACGCAAGAGGGTAAGCGTTGGCAAAGGCTCTGCGTGTTTAATAAACAAATCAAACGTAAATTCAAGGAGGGTATTTACAATGAAAAGAAAATTAGTGAGCTTAGTACTTGCAACAGCAATGATCACATCATCTATGGTGGCAATGCCTGTATTCGCGTCTGATGACACAGCAACAGAGGAAACAGCTGACGAGAAGAAAGATGATGCTGCAGATGATACAGAAAAACCTGATGTAGATTTATCAGACAAAAAAGTTGGCGTTTGTATTTATCAGTTCTCTGATAACTTCATGACTCTGTTCCGTACAGAACTGGAAAACTATCTGATTGAACTTGGATTCTCTAAAGACAACATTACAATCCAGGATGGTGCGAATGACCAGGCTACACAGTCCAATCAGATCGACGCTTTCATTGCTGATGGTGTAGATTTACTTATCATCAACCCTGTAAACTCCTCCTCTGCAGAGAGCATTACAGATAAAGTAGTAGCAGCTAACATCCCGCTTGTATATGTAAACCGTGAGCCAGGCGAAGATGAAGAGAAGAGATGGGAAGACAATGGCTGGAACGTTACATATGTAGGATGCGACGCTCGTCAGTCCGGAACAATGCAGGGTGAGATTATTGCTGATCTTGGTCTTGATACAATTGATAAGAACGGAAACGGAAAAGTTGATTATATCATGATCGAAGGTGACCCGGAGAACGTTGATGCTAAATATCGTACAGAGTTCTCTGTAAAAGCTCTTGAGGATGCCGGACTTGAAGTTAACCAGCTTGACGATCAGGTAGGTAACTGGGATCAGGCTACAGCTCAGCAGCTGGTTGCTAACGACTTAAGCCAGTTTGGTGATGATGTAGAAGTTGTATTCTGTAACAACGATGCTATGGCACTTGGTGCTCTTCAGTCTATCGAAGCTGCCGGACGTACAGTTGGCGATAACATCTTCCTTGTAGGTGTAGATGCTCTGTCCGAGGCTCTTGATAAAGTAGAAGAAGGCAAAATGACAGGTACAGTATTTAACGATCATATTTCTCAGTCTCATTCAGCAGCAGATGCAGCTGTTAAATATCTTGCAGGCGAAGAAAATGAACACTACATCGGCTGTGATTACGTAAAAGTAACTACAGACAACGTAGCTGATATTAAAGAAATGACAAAATAATTTAATTGATCTTGCTCAGAAAGGTGCGGGTGACTTAAAAGGCACCCGTACTTTTCTGTGAGAAAAGGGAAAGGGAGGAGAAATATGTCTGAGTACAAACTGCAGCTGAAGGGCGTCTGCAAATCTTTCCCAGGTGTTAAGGCACTTGATAATGTACAGCTGTCACTCCGTCCGGGTACAGTACATGCTCTTATGGGAGAGAATGGTGCAGGAAAGTCTACTTTGATGAAATGTTTATTCGGTATTTACAAAATGGATGCCGGAGAAGTCTACTTAGATGGACAGAAAATTGTAGTTAATAATCCTGATGAAGCAATGAAATATGGTATCGCAATGGTACATCAGGAGTTACAGCCGGTTCCGGCAAGAACAGTAGCGGAAAATCTTTACCTTGGACGTTTTCCTACAAAGAAATACGGTCCTTTACAGGTAATTGACCATAAAAAAATGTATGAAGATACAGCATACTGGCTGAAAGAAGTTAGGATGGATTTTGATCCGAAGGCACTTCTGGGTGATCTTTCTATCGGACAGATGCAGTCAGTAGAAATTGCAAAAGCAGTTTCACACAATGCGAAGGTGGTAATCTTTGATGAGCCTACATCCTCATTATCAGATAACGAAGTAGAAGCTCTTTTCAGGATCATGAATGATCTGAGAGATAAGGGTGTTGCCATGGTTTACATTTCTCATAAGATGGATGAGATCAAACGTATTGCAGATGATATCACCATCATGCGAGACGGTACATATGTAGGAACCTGGCCTGCAGCTGAAATGACTACAGAAGATATCATTACCAAGATGGTAGGACGTGAGCTGACCAATGTATATCCGGAAAGAAAGAATAAACCGGGAGAAGTGATCATGGAGGTAAAACATTTAAGTTCTATCCATGAAAAATCATTCCAGGATGTATCTTTCACACTCCGCAAAGGTGAGATCCTCGGATTTGGAGGTCTGGTAGGAGCTCAGAGAACAGAGCTTCTGGAAGGCGTTTTCGGAATGAGAGCGATCCAGTCCGGAGAGATTTATATTAAAGGCAAAAAAGTAAATATCAAACATCCGGCAGATGCCATGAAAGCCGGAATCGGTCTGATCACAGAGGACAGACGTGGAAATGGTATTTTTGGATGTCTTTCCATCAAGGATAATGTAGGTGTTTCTATTTATAACAAACATCTGAAAGCCGGATTTGTGCTTGATCATAAGACGATCAACGGAATCGTAGATGACAGTATCAAGAAGCTGCGTATCAAGACTCCGAATATGCAGGAGCATATCGCAAACCTGTCCGGTGGTAACCAGCAGAAGGTTATCGTTGCAAGATGGCTGGCAAATGATCCGGATATCCTGATCATGGACGAGCCTACCCGTGGTATCGATGTTGGTGCAAAACACGAGATCTATGAGATCATGAACGACCTGGCAGCAGAAGGCAAAGCCATTATTATGATTTCTTCAGAAATGGCAGAGCTGCTTGGTATGTCTGACCGTGTTTATGTAATGTGTAACGGAAAGATGCGCGGAGAACTTACAGAGGAAAATGAAATGACTCAGGAACATGTTATGAGTTATGCTACAAAATTCTGATGATGGGAGGAGAAAAATAATGGGTAAAAAGAAATTAAGCTTTAAAGAGATTATGACAAATTATGGTGTTATCATCATCATGGTTTGCCTTATCGTATTCACAGGAATCACAAGACCAAACTTTATAACAACAAACAACCTTACTAATATTCTTGCAACTATGAGTTTCCGTCTGGTAATCGCACTTGGTATTGCCGGATGTATCATTACAGCAGGATGTGACCTTTCCGCAGGTCGTATGATTGGTTTCGGCGGATGTATTGCAGGTACACTGCTCCAGAAAATGGATTATTCCGCTAAATTCTATCCGGGTATGAAACCGTTAAACATCTGGCTTGCACTTCTGATCGTTATGCTGATCTGTGCAGCATTCGGTCTGGTAACAGGTTTCTTTATCGCATACCTGAACGTACCGCCATTCATTTCCACAATGGCTATGATGGAAATCGTTTATGGTATCTGCAGTATTTATACAAATGCAACTCCTCTTGGAGGATATGTAAGTGAGTATACAGGACTTGCTACAGGTAAATTCCTTGGAATGAGCTATCTGGTATGGATCGCAATCCTGGTTGGTGTTATTACATGGTTTATCTTTAACATGACCCGTCATGGAAAATATATGTATGCAATCGGTGGTAACCCACAGGCTGCAGAAGTTGCCGGTGTTCCGGTTAAGAAAACTCTTATCATTATCTATGCAAAAGCAGCAGCTATGTATGGTCTTGCAGGATTTATGATGGGTGCAAAAGCCGGCGGTGCATCTGTTCAGTTAGGTTATGGTTATGAAATGGAAGCTATCGCAGCTTGTACTATCGGTGGTGTATCTGTAACCGGTGGTCGTGGTAAAGTATCTTCCGCTCTGGTCGGTGTTGCAGTATTCGAATTCCTGAAAGCAGCACTTCAGTTCCTGGGAGTAAATGCATACGCTCAGTACATCGCACTTGGTGTTATCATCTTCATTGCTATTTCACTGGATATCAGAAAATACATTGCAAGAAAATAATAAAAAGTATATAATGTTACATACAGGGCCGCCGTTTTGGTACGACGGTCCTTTCTTTATATATACAGCTGCGAAATAAAAAGAGGAGAAATAAAAAATGGGAAACAGTTATTTATCAAACGTAATGATTCCGCTGATGATGACTCTTGTTCTTGGATATTATGCAGCCCGTCTGCTGATATTTCATGATACAGAATCCATCACAGGGAAAGATAATGGAAAGAAGCTTAAGGACAAAGAGAAATATGTGGCAGAATCAGGAAAGCTGATACTTTTTCTTGCGGCAGGTTCTTTTGTTATGGCAATCTTAATGTACTTCAGTGTCCATGCGGCAGTTGTGGAAATTGCGGTGTGGTTTGTGATTTTCGGTATTTTATGGAAACGTATGAATGATAAATACGGAACTCCGAATTCACATAAGAAGAAATAAGGTAACTATCTGGCAGAATGCTGATTGTGAAGGCACTGAACGGTTACGAGATAAAAAAACAGAAATTTAGAGACAGGTGTAGAGATGGAGAAGTATTCAGTACTGCTTGTGGATGATGAGGAAGATGTTATCCAGATTATTATGAAAAAAATGGACTGGGAAAGTATGGGGTTTCAGATCGCGGGCTATGCGCATAATGGTGTGGAGGCTCTGGAGATGGCGGAGGAACTGCAGCCGGATGTGGTAATGACGGATATTAAGATGCCGTACATGGACGGACTGACTTTAAGCCGTAAGCTGAAAGAACTTTATCGCACAGTCAAGATTATTATTTTTTCAGGTTTTGATGAATTTGAATATGCAAAAGAAGCAATCCAGATTGAAGTGGAGGAATATATTTTAAAGCCCATTGATGCCGGAAACCTGAAAGAGGTATTCGGACGTATCCGTGAGAAGATAGACCGTGAAATGGATGAGAAGAGAAATGTGGATAAACTGAGAGAGTAAAGTCTTCCGATCCTGCAGGAGAATTTCTATACTTCTCTTATTGATGGCCGGATTCCGGAAGGTGAAGTTGAGAAATATCTTTCTGATTATCAGATCAATCTTACAGCTCCATATTATGTGGTGTCTATTTTGCATGTGAGTACCACAGATATTCCACAGAATATGAATCACTTTCTGCTTGGAGTGTCAGTAAAAAAACTTGCAGAAGAACATATGGAGGGAGAGTGGAAGTCCAGAATCCTCATGTATCTGGGAGATATTCTGGTGATCACACAGCTTGGCTCACAGGATCAGATTACTGCTTTTACAGACTTTATGGATCAGATGTGCCGTCTGGCAAAACATGTATGTGAAGCAACGGTAACTGCCGGAATCGGTTATGTATGCAATAATCTGCCGGATATCCGTATATCCTGGCAGGGCGCCAGAAGTGCGGTTTCCTATCGTGGGCTCTATGGAAATGCCCGGGCCATCAATATTGCAGAAATCGATCCTATGGAGAATGCAGACGAACGCTGGGAAGAACAGGAAATACAGAAGATTCTTAAAAGGATCCGCATGGGAAACAGGGAAGAACTGAAAACAGAGATCAGCCACTGCATTCGCAGATTTGTACAGAATGGAATTACCATGCAGAAATATCAGATATTTATTATGGGACTGCTCACAGAAATCTTTCGCTTCTGCAACAATAACCAGCTGGACAGTACTGAATTTTACGGTGAAAAAGGTGAAACCTTTGAACGGTGTATGCAGATGGAATCTCCGGAGGAACTGGAGCACTGGCTTCTGAAAATATGTGAAAAACTGCAGGAAAAAGTTCAGCAGGAACGGCAGGCCAGTACGAAATCATTTGTATCCAGAGCTGTGGAATATGTGCAGGAACATTACAGTGACAGAAATATAACTGTAGAATCTGTGTGCCGTGAACTGGGTGTGAGTGCCGCATATTTTTCTACGATCTTTAAAAAAGAAACAGGTAAAACATTTATCAGTTTTCTGACAGATTACAGAATGGAAAAAGCCGTGGAGCTTCTCATGACTACCAGTGATAAGACTTATATTATTGCGGAAAAAGTCGGGTATGCAGATCCGAATTATTTCAGTTATGCGTTTAAAAAGCAGTACAGTATGTCGCCGTCTAAATACCGTACTGCCAACAGTCAGGGATAAATAAAACATATTTTGGTACAGGAGCAGGGGCATAAGTGAAAAAGATTAAAGAATTATTATCTCACAGGAGAAAAAAAATAAGAAGCATGCAGATGACCATATCGGTTTCTTTTACACTTCTGTCTGTATGCTGTATGTGCTTTTTGGGGGTTATGCTCTATCAACAGTTCAGCAAAAAGGCAGAGAATCTTACAGTAGAGAATTCCAGACAGCTGCTCAACCAGACTGCAATAAATCTGGAGGATTATCTGAGAAATATGCGTCGTATTTCAGATGCCATGTATTATAGTGTGATCAAGAATACAGATATTGGAAGTGAGAGCCTGGAGGATGCCATGACTCTTTTATATGAGGCTAATAAAGATAAGCTGATCAGTGTGGCATGCTACACAAATGATGGAAAACTGACAGAGGCATCTCCTATTGCAACAGAGAAAAATGGTGTTGATGTAAAGTCGCAGAAATGGTTTCAGGATGCAGCCAGTGAACTGGAAAACTTTCATTTTTCCACACCTCATGTTCAGAATCTTTTTGATGATCCATCCTACAGATATTACTGGGTGGTGTCTTTGAGCCGTACGGTAGAGCTCACCAGAAATGGCAGTTCCATGCAGGGCGTTCTTCTGGTTGATATGAATTACAGCAGTATTGAGCAGCTTCTTGAGAAGGCAAACACAGATACTTCCGGTGAATATGTATATCTGATGGCATCTGACGGAGAAATCATCTATCATCCGAAGCAAAATCTTATCCCTATGGGATTATATCAGGAAAATAATGATAAGGCAGCAGGATATGAGGATTCTACTGTAAAGGAAAATTTTCATGGTGAAAACCGGCTGGTTACAGTAAAGACCATCAGTTATACAGGATGGAAACTGGTCAGTGTGGTCCCTATGAAATCTTTCAGTATGGGAATGACCGGTATGAGAAATCTGGTAGTTCTTCTGGTGGCTCTGACAGTGCTGGCAGTGGTGATACTGAATCAGATGGTATCTGCAAGAATATCAAAACCATTGCGCCGTCTGAATAATTCTGTGAAGGAGTGGGAAACCGGAAATATGGATCCGGATATTTATATAGGAGGTTCCATGGAAGTAGAACATCTGGGAAAAACTCTCCGGTCTACAGTTGCCCAGATCCGGCAGCTGATGGATGATATTGTCGTGGAACAGGAAGAGAAACGGAAGAGTGAGCTTGATGCACTGCAGTCGCAGATCAATCCGCATTTCTTATATAATACACTGGATTCTATTGTCTGGATGATCACGGGAGAGCGGTATGATGATGCAGTATTTATGATTACACAGCTTGCCAGTCTGTTCCGTATCAGTCTGAGTAAAGGAAAAACAGTGATCAGGATAGAAGATGAAGTAAAGCATGCACAGAACTATATGAATATCCAGAAGATCAGATATAAGAACAGTTTTGAAATAGATTTTCAGATTGAGGAAGAGATACTGGATGGCTGTATTGTGAAGCTGGTTCTCCAGCCATTACTTGAGAATGCCATTTATTATGGAATGGAATTTATGGACGGAGAAGGAGAGATTCATGTCCGCGGTTACAGAAAGGATGGGGATATTTATCTGGAAGTAGAGGACAACGGACTGGGTATGCCTGAGGAAGAAGCAGCAGAACTTCTCAACGGAAAAGAGCGGCCGCATAAACATGGATCAGGAGTTGGTCTGGTTAATGTGCACAGCCGTCTGAAGCTTCGTTTCGGAGAAGGATATGGACTGATTATTCATAGCTGTCCGGATGAGGGAATGCTGGTGCAGATTCACATTCCATATGTTCCGTATACGGCAGAAACCCAGAAACTCCTTGAGAGCGGAAAGGATTATCATTTAGCAGACAGAAAGGGGGATGCGGAATGAAAAAGAACAGAATATCCGCAATCCTCTTCCTGGCAGTGATTTTATCTGTAATCATATACAGTGCTTACGGAATGGTCAATCAGGGAAAAGATGACGATTATATTTCTGTATCAGTGATCGTAAATGACAGCAGTAATACCAGATGGAATGCGTTCCGGGAAGGACTGGAACAGGGAGCTGAGGATAATCAGGTACACCTGAATCTGGTGTCGACAGGAAGTTTTCAAAATGTTCAGGAGGAGAATACGATTGTAAAGCGTGAATTGGAAGGAGGGGCAGATGGGATAATCGTTGAACCCTATTCTGGCGAAGCTGACAGTGTTTTGCAGGGAGTAGCTGCAGACTCGGTAGTATTGGTGAAAACGGGAATAGAAACAGATACACTTTATACTTCTGTAATGACAGATCATATAAAATTCGGAGAAAGTCTGGCAGATGCGGTAATTGAAGCCGGAGAGACAAGGGTTGGGATTTTCAGTGGAAATCAGAGTCAGCTTGGAATGAGACAGCGTCTGAAGGGAGTAAAGGAACGTCTGGAAGAAGCAGGAGTGGAGATTTCCTGGGTGTTTTCTGAAAATGAGCTTAATAAGAAAATCAGAAATGCAGAGTATTTTGTCAATAATCAGGTGAATGCAGTAATTTCGCTGGAGAATGATGATACAGAAAAGGCAGTTGAGATGCTCTTTGACAATGAAGGGGTTTCCTGGCGGATCTATGGAGAAGGACGCTCTGAAAAAACGGTATATTATCTGGATAAAGGGCTGATCCGGGAGCTTGTAGTTCCCAATGAATATTATATGGGATATGAGAGTATGGTTCTGGCTGCACAAATGGCAAGATATCATACTGACAAAATGGAACAGGTAGAAGTTGATTTTTTCAGAGTAACAAAAGAGAATCTGTATGCGGAAGAGACAAGTCAGATTCTCTTTCCAACTGTAAGATAATGTTATACGAAAACAGATAAGATGGACGGGGGAAAAGAAATGTGCAGGAAATATCTGGTGCTGGCAGGTGTTTTATGTATTGTGGCTGTTAATGTCGGAGGATGTAAGAGCAGTGAAGAAGAGACAATCAAAAATATAAAAATAGGAGTTACTTTATACGATCAGTATGACACATTCCTTTCGGAAATGATGGCGAAATTCACGAAATATACAGCAGACAAAGAAGAGGAAAGCGGCGTGGCGATCAACATGGAGATCATGGATGCTTCTCAGAGTCAGCTGACGCAGAATGAACAGGTTAAGAGCCTGATCGATAAAGGATGCGATGTGATATGTGTAAATCTGGTAGACCGTACAGAGCCTACCACAATCACGGATCTTGCAGAGAATAATAATGTTCCTATTATATTTTTTAACCGTGAACTGGTTGCAGAGGATCTGGAACGCTGGACGGAACTGTATTATGTGGGGGCAGATGCTTCAGAGTCAGGAACACTGGAAGGGGAACTGGCAGCAGATGCTTTTAAGACAGATTCTTCTATGGATAAAAATGGAGATGGCATTTGCCAGTATGTAGTGCTTGAGGGCGAAGCCGGACATCAGGACTCCATTGTGCGCACAGAATATTCTGTAAATACCATGGCTGAAAAAGGTGTGGAAACAGAGAAACTGGGATATGCCATTGCCAACTGGAACAGAGCACAGGCGCAGACCAAAACAGCAGCCATGCTGACTCAGTTTGACAATAAGATTGAACTGATCATTGCGAATAATGATGATATGGCGCTGGGTGCAATCGATGCCTTAAAGGCATCTCAGATTCCAAAAGAGGAATGGCCCGGTGTAGTGGGGATTGATGGTACAGATGTAGGGCTGAATGCAGTAAAGAATGAAGAGATGCTTGGAACCGTCTATAATGATAAAGAAGGACAGGCACAGGAAATACTGAATCTTGCTTTTGCGATCGCCACAAATGGAAAAACAGATGAGATTCCGCTGCTTAATGGAAAATATGTACGGATTCCGTACCATAAGGTTACATTGGACAATGTAGAAGAATATGAAAACAAACAAGGGGCTGTCGGGAAATAGACAGTTCTAAGAGAGGGAGGGTGTGACTCATACCG
>ENA-OPXH01002384-OPXH01002384.1-human-gut-metagenome-genome-assembly--contig:-NODE-2384-length-10548-cov-2.751549_pt1 | contig 10548 bp, 10 predicted proteins | sample MGYA00241521_ERZ502034 | MGnify/ENA primary metagenome ERZ502034 (study PRJEB25962, sample SAMEA2042103) | human gut metagenome | biome: human gut; feature: human-associated habitat; material: faeces... | reverse complement strand
CCACACGGGGTTTCCGATCGACGGCCCGGGCCCCGTGGGGCAGTGGGAGTTGTACGACATTCCGGCGGATTATACGGGGCGCGATGCGCTGGAGGAGCTGCTCGCTTATATGGATGCGAGGGGGCTCGACCGGATCAAGGCCGCGACGCAGATCATGATCGCGCCGCTGGGGTACGAATTCCGCATCGTGCGCAACATCATCACCAATTTCCACCAGCCGAAGTCGACGCTGCTGCTGCTGGTCTCGGCATTCGCGGGCGAAGACTGGCGGCGCATTTACGACTACGCGCTCTCGCACGATTTCCGTTTCCTGAGCTACGGCGACTCGTCGGTGCTGATGCGCTGACGGGACGGGTGCAGGACAGGGGCGGACGGATATACGAAAACAGCAAATCGGAGAATCATATGGCAATAGAACGGGTCAGGGCTTATCTGGAACAATACGGCGCTGCGGACAGGGTGCTGGAGTTCGGCGTGTCGAGCGCCACGGTCGAGCTGGCGGCGAAGGCACTGGGGTGCGAACCCGGCCGGATCGCCAAATCCCTGTCGTTCGGCGTCGGGGAGGGGTATATCGTGATCGTGACGGCCGGCGACTGTAAGATCGACAACGCGAAATACAAGGCGAAATTCCATGCCAAGGCCCGGATGCTGACCCCGCCGGAGGTGGAGGAGCATATCGGCCATGCCGTGGGCGGAGTCTGCCCGTTCGGGGTGAACGACGGGGTGGCGGTCTATCTGGACGAATCCCTCCGGAGGTTCGGAACCGTCTTTCCGGCATGCGGGAGCAGCAACAGCGCCATCGAACTCACGGTCGCGGAGCTGGAGCGGTATTCCCGGTATGCGGAGTGGGTGGATGTCTGCAAAAGGATCGGACAATAGCGCCTCATGCGGCGATACGTCGGTTCGGCCACACTTCTATCCGCATAATGAAAGGCGGCATCCGATTCCCGGCGCCAACAAGAATATGGCTGTTCATCCGTTTCCCTTTATTTCGGTAATATCGGCAGATACATGTTCTCTTTTTTTGCATTTTTACTACCTTTGCAGAAGTTATTTTCAACATTGATTATTTATGAAAAAAGCCTTGCGTCCCAATGAACGAACCCTGATTTCCTTGCTGCGAAAGATCTTGGCCGCATTGGGCAAAACCGTCGTTGCACTCATACTGATCGCTCTTTTGGCAGTCTTTGTGACAAGTGTAAGCCCCATATACGATTTCAGCGAACCCAAACCATTCAGCGGCCCTGACATTTTCAATCCCTACAAGCGGGCTGGGGAAGACTCGGCATTTTGTTGGAAAAGGGCCAACTTCCACACGCATACGCGTGTGAAGGGCATCCTGAACGAATGCGAGTATTGGCCCGCCCAAACCGATGAAGCTTACCGGAAATTCGGATACGACATCGTAACATTCTCGAATCACAATGAACTGACCGTACATCCGTACGACTCCCTGTTGCAGGTCAATGTCTATGAGCACGGCATCAATCTGTTCAAGTATCACAAACTGGTGTTCGGATGCGAGGAAGTCAACCACTTCGACCATTTGATTCCGCTTTTCGCTTCCCAAAAACAATTCCAGTTGGATCTGCTCGGGGAAGAGTCCGATTTCATCCAGATGAACCATCCCCTGAGAACGACGGGCACGTCGAAAAGCCACATGCAGAAACTCGGCGGTTACAGGATCATGGAACTCGACAGCGGAAAGAGCACCGAAAACGAATATTGGGACTGGGCCCTCAGTGCCGGGCATTACAGTTTCGGGCTGGCCAACGACGACCTGCACTATCCCGATAAGTCCAGCCGTATCGCCGTAAGGTGCAATTTCCTATGTTGTCCGTCGGCGAGGTATGAAGACATAAAGGAAACGCTTCTCGGAGGGTGCTATTATGCGATGCGCGTTCCCGACTACGGACATGGGGACTGGGAGGTGAAATACGCCAAAAACAGGGAGCTGCCGTCGGTCGAGAAGATCGGCCTCGACGGCGAAACGATCTACATCGCCTTGTCGCGCCAGGCGGACAGTATCAAGGTGACGGGGCAGGATCACACCACCCTGTCGCTGGCCCGAAACTCGTCCGAGGCCAGCTATACCATGACCGGCGACGACCCCTATGCACGCATTACCGCCTATTTCCCCGACGGCGAGGTGATCTACACCAATCCGTTCGCACGATACGACGCTTCCGAAATGGAAACCCCGTATACGGTTCCGTCGCATACGGTGAACATCCCGTTGACAATCCTTTTCAACTTTATGCTTCTTGTCCTGTGCGCGGGAGTGATCCTTACATTTTATAAAACAGTTATCAAATGGTAAAGCCTCTGAAAGAAAAGACCAACCTCACCCGCATATCTTCGGTACTCAGCCTGTTTACGCTCGTGGCGTTCCACTGGCCGTTCTTCCGGCTGGTGCTCGGCAACATCGAAGGGGGCTTCAACGGCGTATTGATCACCGGAGGGCTGGGCGTGCTGATGTTCGCGCTCAATTTTCTCGTCTATTACCTCGTGCTCTTTCTCGGGCGCTTCGTCGGAAAGTGCATCCTTGCCTTCACATTCATAGGCAATGCCATAAGCCTCTATTTCATAAATACATACCAGGTGCTCATCACGGACAAGATGATGGGGAACGTATTCAACACCCGGTATTCGGAGGCTTCCGGATTCTTCTCATGGTCTGCCGTATGGTATCTCCTCTTCTTGGGGGTGGTTCCATGCATCTACATTTTTGCAAGGCGGTTCGACTACGGAAGCTGGAAGCGTTTTTTCGCCCGCACGGGCATCGCATTGGCGGTTTCTTTGGCCATAGCGCTGATCAATATGCAAAACTGGCCGTGGATCGACCGCAACGCGCCCAAGCTCGGCAGCCTGGTCATGCCGTGGTCGTATACGGTCAATTCCGTACGCTACTATAATTCCGTAAAGAAGCAGAACCGGAAAGAGATTCCCCTGCCCGACGCGAAGATCGTTTCCGACAGCAAGGATGTATGCGTGCTGATAATAGGAGAATCCGCCAGAAGGGAGAATTTCTCTTTATACGGATACGGCAAGCCGACCAATCCGCTTCTGGAGAAAGACAGTGTGACCGCACTGATTGCAGATGCGGCTGCGACCTATACCACGGCAGGCGTGAAGGCCATTCTCGACCATAAGCCGTCCAACAAACTTTACGAAATCCTTCCGAACTATCTCAACCGCAGCGGCGTGGATGTGGTATGGCGCAGCAACAATTGGGGAGAGCCTCCCGTACACATCGACAAATTCTACAAGATAAAGGATATCAAATCATTGCACCCGGAAGCCGACGACAGGTACGACGGCATTCTGCTCGCAGGCCTCCGCGAAGAGATACTCTCCGGCAGCAAGGACAAGATGCTCGTCGTACTCCATACCAGCACGAGCCACGGCCCCACGTACTATAAGAAATACCCGCCGGAGTTCGAGGTGTTCAGCCCCGTATGCACTACGGTGGAGATGTCCAAAGCGGATCCGAAGGAGCTGATGAATGCCTACGACAACACCATCGTCTACACGGATTATCTCATTCATTCCGTAATAGAAATTCTTCGCGGGATTCCCCAAAGGCGCAGTTGCGTGATCTTCGTATCCGACCACGGAGAGTCCCTCGGCGAAGGGAATCTGTATATGCACGGCGTGCCCATACTTGTCGCGCCGAAGGAACAGATCGAGATCCCGTTCATCGTGTGGACATCGGATGAGGCGATGAAAATAGATCCGGAGAAAAAGGTCGGGCAGTACCATGTCTTTCACAGCGTCCTGTCGTTCCTCGGGATCGACAGCCCTGTCTATGACGAATCGTTGGATATTTTCAGGCAGCCCGAAAAAGATAAAAACTAAAGCGTGGAATCTTTCGTGCGGGCAACCGTCCGACAGAAATCGCTCGATATGTGATATTTACATATCGAGCGGTTTTTTAATGTGCCCCGAGCCGGGCGAACAGTTCCAGGTGCCCGTCGACATAGCGGGCGAGCGTTTCGGTCACCTCCTCTTCCATTTCGCCGAACTCCTCCTCCAGTTCGTCGAACGCTTCGTACTGCTCGTACATGGCCATGAACTCCTCGTCGGTGCGCTCCCTTTCGAGGTCTTCGCGGTGGGCGTCGTAGATTTTTTTCGCGGCGTATACCAGTTTCGAGAACCGTTCCGCGCCCCACAGGCGCATTACCCTGGCGAACGGGTTGCCGAAGATGTAGGCCCCGTAACCGTTCTGGATAAGCTGGCAGAACCCGCCTTCGGTCACTTCGTCGCGGAAGATCCGGTAGGCAAGCAGCGAATGCTGTTCGCCGTTGAGCCGGGAGATCGTCTCGGCCGTGGGGTCGCCGCCGAGAGCCTCGCGGTATTTGTCGGTAAAGGCCCGGAGGAATGCGTCCATCCCTTCGGCGGCAGCCGCCTGCAGGGCCGTGTCTGTAATTTCGATCAAAGTCGTCGTCGTTTTTAGTCCGTAGTATTTTCGGGAGCCTCCCCGGAGGGCGTGTTATGCTTCCGGTTCGGGGGTGTAACTGCGCAGGGCGAGTTTCTTGACCCAGACCACGAAGCCGCCCGTGAGGATGAGGTTCAGCACCAGCGTGAGCACCGAGATGATGAGCGCCGGGCCGCCGAGGCTGTATCCGAGGGCGATGAAGATTACGCCTGCGCCCACTTCGCCGCGGGTGAACATGCCGATCGAGAGCGCCAGGCGCTCGCTGACCTTGCGGTCGCGGTAGAAGAAGAGCGGCACGAGCTTGCCCAGGTTCGAAAGCACGGATACCGCCACGACATGCAGGAGGAGGGTGCCCCACGGCATCATGGGCTGCGATCCCGTGACCGAAGCGGCGGCCGCGGTGTCGGCCGGGGCGCCCGTGACGAGCGGCATGCTGAGGCCTACCAGCAGCATGAAGAGAAACGATATGCCGGTGGAGACGCGTTGCTCCGCAGGTGTGTCGATGTGCTTGTGTTTCATGAGCATGCCCACGACGAAAGCCGGGAGCAGCACTTCGATATGGATGCTGTTTTCGGGGCCGTAGAGCTTCGCCGTGGCGATGTAGACCGCCTGCGTCAGGGCGCAGACCACGACGGCCAGCCCGAGGATGGTTTTCCAGTCCTGCCGTACGTTCCACCGCGCCTGCCAGCGCCAGCCGGCGGCCAGCAGCACGACGACGATGGCGATGATGGCGAACATCTGCCATTTGAGGCCGATCATCAGGATTTGCAGGGGGATCATCAGCAGGATGGTGTCCAGGTCGTCGAAAATCGCCAGCACCTGTATCTTTTTGTATATCCAGCTTTTTTTGAGGCTCAGCGCCGCGAGCATCGTGAAGAGGATGCCGGCCGAGGTCGGGGCTGCGAAACGGCTCAGCAGCAGGTTTTCCTTCCAGGCTTCGCCGCTGCCCCACAGCGGGGGCGGCAGCAGGACGAAAATATAGTAGAGTACGATGAGTATCCAGGGCAGCGCCGCGGTGGCCATGGCGATGAAGTAGTCGGCCGTGTAGGAGCGCCAGCGGGATTTGTCGATCTCGAATTCGCGCCCCACGTTGATCATGATGAACCCCAGGCAGACGTAAAGCAGGGTGTCGGAGCAGGCTTTGAAGCTTGCGTATCCTGCACCGAGCGCCCCCGGGAGGAGTTGGGAGATGACGAGTCCCAGCATCAGGAACAAGGAGAAGGAGAGGACTTTTCGCATTAATTGATAGTTGTTTAGGGGTATATGGGGTGCATTCGGGGGCAAAGATAATAATTTATGGGATTCCCCCGAAACCCGAGGCACCGTTCGTGAAAAAAATAACAATTAGGAAACCTCAATTCACAATTATTTTGTACCTTTGCGGTGCAAAAAAGGAAGTCATTATTTCAAACCATAAATTCAAACGTTTACAACTATGCAGATTGTAGAGATTCACGCAAGGGAAATCCTCGACTCGCGAGGCAATCCGACCATCGAGGTCGAAGTTCGCACCGTTTCGGGTGCATTCGGACGCGCAGCCGTTCCGAGCGGCGCATCGACGGGCGAGCACGAAGCGCTCGAGCTCCGCGACGGCGACAAGGGCCGTTACCTGGGCAAGGGCGTACTGAACGCCGTCAAGAATGTCAACGAGGTGATCGCCCCGGCCATCATCGGCATGAACGTTGCCGACCAGGTGGGTATCGACAAGGCCATGATCGCGCTCGACGGTACGCCTACCAAGTCGAAGCTCGGCGCAAACGCCATCCTCGGCGTGTCGCTGGCCGTTGCACGTGCCGCTGCCGACTATTTCGGCATGCCGCTCTACCGCTATATCGGCGGCGCGAACGCCAAGACGCTGCCCGTCCCGATGATGAACATCATCAACGGCGGTTCGCACTCGGACGCCCCGATCGCATTCCAGGAGTTCATGATCCGTCCTGTGGGTGCCCCCACGTTCAAGGAGGCTATCCGCATGGGCGCCGAGGTATTCCACAACCTGAAGAAGGTGCTCCACAAGCGCAACCTTTCGACGGCGGTCGGTGACGAGGGCGGTTTCGCTCCCGCGCTGAACGGTACGGAGGACGCTATCGAGTCGATCCTCGAGGCAATCAAGATGGCCGGTTACAAGCCCGGCCGCAAATGCGAAGGCGGTGACGTGTCGATCGGCATGGACTGCGCTTCGTCGGAGTTCTACGCCGACGGCGTGTACGACTACACCAAGTTCGAAGGCGAGAAGGGTGCCAAGCGCAGCTCGAAGGAGCAGGTAGAGTACCTCAAGTCGCTCGTAGCGAAATACCCCATCGACTCGATCGAGGACGGTATGTCGGAGAACGACTGGGAAGGCTGGCAGCTGCTGACCGCCGAGATCGGCGACAAATGCCAGCTCGTGGGCGACGACCTGTTCGTGACCAACGTAGATTTCCTGAAGAAGGGTATCGAGACCGGCTGCGCCAACTCGATCCTGATCAAGGTAAACCAGATCGGTACGCTGACCGAGACGCTCGACGCCATCGAGATGGCCCACCGTGCAGGTTACACGTCGGTTACGTCGCACCGTTCGGGCGAGACCGAGGATTCGACGATCGCAGACATCGCCGTGGCAACCAACTCGGGTCAGATCAAGACCGGTTCGGCATCGCGTTCGGATCGTATGGCCAAGTACAACCAGCTGCTGCGCATCGAGGAGGAGCTCGGTGACGAGGCGATCTACGGTTACACGAAGGTCTACCGCAAGTAATTTGCGACGGGCGGCCGCTCGTGCCGCATGATTTTCCCCGGGTGGCATCGCCGCCCGGGGATTTTTTGCCCCGGCAGGGCTGCCCTCAGGGGCGGGGACGGGGGATTCCGCCGCCGTTTTGCAGGGCCGGAAACGGGCGAAGCCTGTGTCGCAAGGTGCGGCACAGGCTTCGCGTCCCTTCGGGCGGTATCCCGGTGCGGGCGGTTATTCGTCGGACTGTTCGACGAAGAACTCCTGCCCGCCGTTTTCATCGTCCTTGACGACGATGCTGCCGTCGGCATTGATGAAATAGAAGTAGAGTTCTTCGATCACGGCGTCGGACGGAAGGCCGAAGAAATCCTTCGGGTAGAGGTATTTCTCGAAACGGGAGCTGATCAGTTCCATGCGGTTGCGCGGGACTGCGGCCGAGACCTCGGCTTTCTGCCCGCCGTCATGGATTGCCGTGCCGCAGAGATATACCTCCCCGGCGTCTTTCAGTGCCGTGCCTCCGTGCGAGAAGGTGATGCCGAAGACGTCGCCGTAGCGGAATACCGAGGGCGTGGTGGTAAACACCTGGTTGTAGGTTTCGATGGGCTTGAATGCCTCGGCGAAACGCTGTTCGTCGCGTTTGAGGCCGAACGTGTCGTAGCAATACGAGTAACCCAGTTCGCAGGTCAGGGGAACGGCGCCGGTCTTCATTCTGATCCTGACGTCGGCATGTACGTCGGCGGTCTCGACCTCCTGTCCGTCCACTTCGATCTTGTCGTCGAATATGAAGGTGGTCGACGAACGCCATACGACCCACTCCATTGCCGTTTGGGGGTCGTTGCCGCCGCGGCCGATGACGCTCATGAAGGAGTCCGCCCACGAAAGACCGTTCTTGGGGTCTTTCTCCTCTGCGGGCATCAGGGTGAGTTGTTCGTTCACGACTTCGGGCTGGTGCTGGATCGCGTTGTAGTCCTTGGTGGTCAAATAGAGCGTGGCATTGTCGCGGAGGTTCCATGCCTTGGGGGCCAATACGGCGAATACGACCTTTCCCGAGCCGTCTTCGCCCGGCGAGACCCGGAGCTGGGCCGTCACTTCGATTTCTGAGTCGGTCAGGGCCCGGCCCGGCTGGATGATGCCGTCGAATTCGAGGCAGGCGACTACGAGCAGCGGCAGCGCGGCGATGCACGCCGCGGAGAGTATTTTATGTCTGTTGAGTTTTTTCATGGTCGGGGAGTTTTAGAGGCTCTTGAATTTGTATTTGTATGTCAGGAGTTTGCTGTCCAGTTGGAACTGGGTCGTAAAACCGTCCGCGTCGAAGGTGGCGATGACCGTGTCCGAACCTTTGACCCGCAGCACGTTGGGGATGACGTTGCTGTCCAGCACACACTGGATGGGGCCTTCGGACAGCGCTTCGGGGAACGGTACGAAAGGGATGTCGCCGTTGTCGAACGTGACGGTGGTTGCGAGCGGCGACACGTTGAGCGTCATGCGCAGCGAAGGGAAATAGTCCAGTTTGCCGTAGATGTCGGTGCCGTTCGGATTCTCGGGCGCGCACAGCAGCACCTTGTCGAGCCGGTAGGTGACGGTGTAGGTGTCGGGGTCGTCTCCTTCGGGCGGCGTGTTGTTGTCCGGCTTTTCGACCGGGATGTAGGGGAGGGTTGCCTCTTCGTCGCATCCGGAGAATGCGCACACGAAGAGCGCGGCGGTAAGGATGATTGCGTATTTTTTCATAAAATGATGGGTTTATTAGGTGTTCGGTTGAATCGGATGTTTCGGGTCGGCGGGCCGAGCCGGTGTGCAACGGGGGAATTCCGGTGTCTGGTCATTGCGTCATAGGCAAAAGCGGTTTTTAGGGTTCGTTTATGGGTCGGTGGCGGTTTTTCGTATCGTCGGCTGGTTTTCGTCCGTGCGCGGCTTTTGGGGTCATTGCCCTTCGTTTTGCGGGGCGAGGCCGAAGACCAGCCGGTGGCGGCCGCTTGCGATCTTCGTCCCGGGCGATTGCGGGGCCAGCCTGCGGCCGTCGAGCCGCCCCCGGCAGGCGCCGGCGGGTGTGATCGCCGTGGCCGTGACGCCCGGGGGCAGGGTGACGTCGATCCGGAGTTCGCCGTCCGCGATCTCCCAGCCCAGGTCGATCCGGCCATAGGGGGTTTCCTTGCCGATCCGGCACCACTCAACCCCTTCGGGAATCTGGGGGTCGATGAATACATGCTCGTAGCCGGGGTGGCTGCTGTCCGTGCGCAGGCCGCCGAGGGCCTGGTAGAACCACGTGCCGATGCCGTTGTAGCAGTTGTGTACGCGGCTGCGCTCGCCGCTCCAATACTCCCAGGTGGCCGTCGCACCGTGGTCGATCATATGCAGGTAGCCCGGGTAGCCGCGCTGCTTGAGCATCCGGTAGATGAATTCGGGGTTGTGCGATCTGACCGCCCAGCGGGTGATGACCGGTACGCCGACCAGTCCGCCGCCGATATGATCCTTCATCACGTCGTGCGTCAATCGGAAAAGCCGTTGTTCCACGCCGGCGCGAATCGGGCGTGGCGCCCACCAGCATCGGGTAGGTCATGTCGAGCTGCGAGCCGGTGGCGTAGGTTTGCGTCGCCGGGTCGTAGAACCGGGCGTGGATCGTGCGGTTGAGCGCCTCGCGCCGCGCTTCGAATGCGGCCGCCTCGTCGTCGTGCCCCGTGAGCCGGGCCATCTGTGCCATCCTGGCGTAGCAGTCGCTCACAAAGCAGTTGTTTACCAGCGACACCGAAGCCTCGTTGCCTGTGTCGACCCCGTGCGGGGCGAGCCAGTCGCCGAGTAACGAGTCCCTGTAAGGTGTGTCGGGCCAGCGGGTCAGCAAGCCGTCTTTCATGTACCGTTCGACATAGCCCATCCATTCCCGCATGGCGGGGTAGTGGCGGTCGACCAGCGTCCGGTCGCCGTAGTTGAGCCACGTTTGCCAGGGGGCCATGACGATGAACCCGCACCAGTAGGGGCCGCCGCCTCCCGCACCGGCGTTGGGGGCTACGTGGGGCAGGCTGCCCCCGGGGCGCATGGCGTCGTCCCATGCCTGCACCCAGTTGCGGTAGAGCGGGGCCGCACCGCAGAGGGTTTGCAGGATCTCGGTGGAAGAGTTACCGTCGCCGCCGTATCCGGCGCGTTCGAGGTGGGGGCAGTCGACCATGTACCCGTTGTAGGCCAGGCAGCGCAGCGTGTGCGCGATCATGTCGTGGATGGCGTTCAGGTCGCTATCCGACGAAGTGAACGTCGCCTCGGGCCGATAGTCGGTGTGGATGGTGAGCGCCCGGAAATCCTCCCGGCGGGGCCTCTGCGCCAGTCCGCGCACCTCGGCGTAACGGAAAGCATGGTGGTTGAACTTGTTGCAGAACCGCTCCCGGCCGTCGCCGCGGGCGATGTAGGTGTCGCG
>ENA-OPXH01002376-OPXH01002376.1-human-gut-metagenome-genome-assembly--contig:-NODE-2376-length-10584-cov-2.631589_pt1 | contig 10584 bp, 7 predicted proteins | sample MGYA00241521_ERZ502034 | MGnify/ENA primary metagenome ERZ502034 (study PRJEB25962, sample SAMEA2042103) | human gut metagenome | biome: human gut; feature: human-associated habitat; material: faeces... | reverse complement strand
GAAATTTTTTCCTGGTTCCGAAAAATCAATACCATCATCATTTTCACTTGCACTATATCCATTTAGATAACTTCGAATCATAGATTTCTTCCAAACGGTTGATTTTGTTTTATTAAATGGCTTTACATCCAAAATTTTATCGCTTATTAAAAAGGCAACTTTATTAACAGGATATTTTTGCATAACTCGCCATTTAATAGGTTCTTTCTCATCATTTTCATCCACTTTTCCATCTTTATTCGTATCATTCTGCCAATATTTTCCAAATTCGATACAATCCCAGGAACCATTTGCTGGATTGGAAATTTTATCTATCTCTTCATCTTTTTTTGTTTTTTCTTTTAATTTTATATTTGCAAAAGATTCGAGTCCATCCCAATATTCATCTTCAAACTTAACATATGTAGTTTCATAACCATCTTTTTCAAACTTTAATCCAAACATTCGATTACTAAAAGGTGCCTCTTTTTTTTCGTACTCTGGATAATAGAATAAATTGATATCATATTCCCCTTTTTCATTACTAATTGAATTTTTTTCTAATTCTTTTATCGTTCCATCCTCTTTTATTTCAATAAATGAAACTTTTACATCTGAAACCGGATCTTTTTCATCATATATTGTTCCCTTTGGGTTTGTTATAAAAAACCCCTTATCAACTAATGTTAGGAGATCTTTTCCATTTTGATTTATATCTTTTCCTATTTCCACCGTTTTTCCCTTATATTCAAATGCTACTCTTGCATACAATGCACCATTTAATACTAATGAATCTGTCCCTTGTACATTAGATTGCCCCACTATCATATTAGGATGTTCTTTTGGTGTATTGTCAAGTTGTTTATTTGAAAGGATTAAATCTAAATCACCTTTTATTGACATATTATTTATGACTCCTAATTTTGCCAAAACAGGAACAATTCCAAAAACTCCAATTCCAATGCCCAGACCTATCCCCGCAGACAACTCTGCAGATCCTTCACATCCTATTCTTATTGTTGAGCTTGGCAATCCTTTTTTTCCTTTACTTTCTTTGCATATGTCAATAATGGCGTAACTAATTTTTCCTAGCGGTATTCCTAAATCAAGTTCATGTATTTTTTTCTGTTGATGTGCATTAGCAATATCATCATCATTTATGCGATCTTCTTTAGTATATCTACCTCTTTTTATAGCAATTCCTGTTTTGTGATATGATTGATGATCATATTTAAGCGATGTTTCTACTCTTATAGAGCCATCTAAATCAAGAAGTAACGCTATAAATATTTTGGGTTTGAATCCTTCTACTCCTCCTGTAATCTCATCCATATCATTATTGATAATGGTTTAACACCAGGTGATATTGCTACAACACCCAATACAATAGATTTATTCATATCTACCCCTGATAATGCAACTCTCGAATTCATATTTTGCGTATTTTCTTCATCTGCCTCTTTTAACTCTTCTTTAATCTTAGAGAAAAAATCAATTCCTTTTCCCCATTTCAGGCTAATTTGGGTTTGTTCTGAAAATTCTACTGTAGATTTAAACATATTTTCATTAGTATTGTTAGGCTTAAAATCTGATGTTATACCACTATATGCCATTTTCCCACTTAAAACTACTTGATCATCATCAGTATCCTTTAAATTTCCATCATTATCATACAAAACTAAATTACCTACATCAAAACTTAAATTATTACCATCAAGTTTTATACAATTCTCCATGGCTGTTGCCAATTGTTTGAATTGAAAACCTTTTTCACCTGAATTATCCCCATTATTTTCTTCATTATCCTCATTATCATTTGAAAATGTTGCGATACCTTTATCTTCTTTTCTTGACGGTGTATAAATCGATGAAATTTTACTGTTTTCTAATCCTTCATAATCAAGATATATATCTCCTGAAAACAAATCAAAAAAATTGGCAGCTGCAAAATGAATAACTTCACATTGCTCCTTATTATATTCTAATTTTCCTGGATAATTATCGTCGCAATATAAATATTTTTGAGTTAGTCCTTCAATAAAGTATTTATTTTCTGGAATGTATACAATTTCATTCTTTTTTATTTCACCTTTTTTTATTTTTTGCAATAATGGATTATCATTATATACAGCAAGTAATAACTCATCATCTGTAGCATCTTCTGTACCTTTATTATCAATAATAGATCCTAAAATTCCCATTTGAATTTCTCTGATTGTGGATAAATCTTTTTTGTCATCTGGATTAAATGAAACAACATTTTTATTTAACTTTAATTCTTTATTTGTTCGGTTAACCTGTATTTTCTTTTTAACAGATTTTCCAGATGTTAATGAAACTGCAATTGTAACATAATTATATCCAATATCTAATGGAATCTTCTTTGTCTTCCATTTTTTCGTTCCATTTATTGTGAGCGATTTTGTTTTTGTATTAGAGTCGCTATTATAACTTGCTGATACTTTCTTTATTTTCCTTTTCGATTTAATAGTTCCACTCAAAACATAGTCGCTTTTATCGGTTGTAATTGCCTCATTACTATATTTATCAACATAGATGGTAGCTGGTTCCGGTTTTTTTACTGTAAGTTTAAAACGATATGTTTTTTTCTTATATTTTGCAGTAATAACTACAGTTCCAGCTTTTTTTGTCTTCACTTTACCTGATTTATTTACTGTTGCAATTTTAGTAGAAGAGCTATTCCATTTTTTATATTTCTTTAAACTTTTGCTTTTTAACGAAATCGTTTTTCCTGCATAAACACTCTTTTTCGTATCTGCAACTGTAACTTTGCACTTATATTTTTTTCCTCCAGCATATCCGGTAATTGTTGCTGTACCTGATTTTTTTCCTTTGATAAATCCATTTTTACTTACCGAAACAACTTTTTTATTTGTTGTCTTCCATTTAGGCTTTTTTCTCTGATGGGAAATTTTTAATTGATACTTTTCTTTTTTGCACAGAATAATGCTTTTTTTATTAATTTCTGGTTTTGGAGCGGCCACCACTGTATTCGGCAATACCAGTGCCACTATCAATACACATGCTATTATCCTTCTCATAATTCTTTTCCATTGTTTCCTCATTCGCTTTCCTCCTCATTCTGATGTTCTAAAGACCAACCGTAATCTTTAGCCACCTGTTCTTTCTATATCCAAGCAAAAGAAAATTTTCCCATATTTTCTTTTACCTTGATATTAAAAAAAATAGAGCTGACTAAATGTAGCCAACTCTTCCTATATTTTGTCTCTTTTCCCCACTATTCTTTAATAGCTCTGCTGTCTTGATGTAAGCTTCATTCTTTGTCTAGTAACTTTTGACATCGAATCCGTATATATTCTCTTACTACATTATACACCTATTAGGTTTATTTTTACAGTACTTATTAACTTGTTATTAATTTTTCTATTACCATCTATAATATGGATAATATTGGAAATTAAAGGAGAGATATGCTTTGTTAGAACTGTACAAAAGAATCGGAAAGAAAATTGCTACATTACGAAAAGAAAACTCCATGACACAGGAACAATTAGCTGAAAAGCTTTCTATTACAGTTAAGCATTGCAGCAGTGTCGAACGCGGCTTATCTTCCCTTTCACTTGAAAAGCTTATCTATGTCGCTGATTTATTTGATGTCAGCCTGGATTATCTGGTACGGGATTTTTCTGACGAAGAACAAGAGTATATCCCGCAGATCTGTCTGGAACTTTTCAAAGATGCTGACAATAAAGAACGTCTTTTATTAAAGGAATATTTGTCTCTCTATCAGAAGATTAAAGATCAGGGAAATGCTGCTTCCTCATAATAATTTTGGCAACACTTATCTCTGAAAACAATTGATTTTGATAGAAGTTAAAAGGACACCGGCAATCCCGGTGTCCTTCTTTTTTTCATCATTATCTAATATTTTCTTCTATCTTCCCATATGGAATATCGGGCTGATCTTCTTGTAGATCAAAAATACGATCAGTGATACCAGCACACCTTTTAACAGGTTAAATGGCACGATTGCAAAGATGACAAGCGTTGTAACGCTTGTAATGTGGCTGTTCACTGCTGTTCCCATGCCAACCAGTGCATCCATCGGCATCTGGAACGCTTTTGCATAAGCCGGTAATAATACGTATGCATTAAGGAAACATCCAAGGATTGTCATAAATAATGTTCCGCTGATCATACCAACGATAGCGCCTGTACGGTTATGCTTTTTCTTGTAGATCAGACCTGCCGGTACCACAAATGCGCATCCGATCAGGAAGTTAGCAATCTCGCCTACCCCTGCTGTCATGGTTCCATTTACCGCAAAGTTCAGAATGATCTTGATGAATTCAATCGTTGCTCCTGCCAGTGGTCCCATTGCAAAACATCCGACTAATACCGGAACTTCACTGAAATCGATCTCGTAAAAAGATGGTGCAAACGGAAGCGGAATCTCGAAAAGCATTAATACTAATGCGATTGCAGATAACATTCCAACCTGTGCCATTACACGGATCTTTGTCCTGTTCTTTGTCTGTGCTGCTGCCATTGTTTTTGTACTTGTACTCATATGTTGGTCTCCTTTAAAATACTTATATTTAGAAAGAAAACTTCCGGAACTATGCATTACATCTTGCTGAAGTTTTTATATAGTAAGAAAATCAATTTCCTATTGCAACAATAAAACCCCGGTATCAAACAAAATACCGGGGTAATAATATTGCTTTTTCTATGCATAACTCTTCTCTCATCCAGACTTTACTGTCGGTATCGGAATTACACCGATTCAGCCGGTACATATCATACCGGGTCGCGGACTATACCGCCGGTTGGGACTTTCACCCGACCCCGAAGAATCTTTCTCTTTGTTTTTTATTATAGTGCTGTACTTCTTAAATTGCAAGTGAAACTTTCCCGAAGTATTATCTCACACAAACATCCATTATGTCTGACTTTCAAAAATCTAAGACTGTCTGCCACCTGCCGACTTCCGGTCTTCCGGAAGTTCCTGATAACGGATACGTTCGAATGTAAATCCCTGACCTCGCACTTCATTGATCTGTGTGATCGTAATAAATGCGTACGGATCGATGCTGTGGATCATTTCTTTTGTGGAATACAGTTTCCGGTTCGGAATGATGCACATAACACCTTTCTGTTTTTCATGACGATAACCGTTTTCAATATAGATCATCGTTGTTCCAAGATCGAGCTTGGATAATAAATCTTCCCGGATCTCTTCGTATTTCTCAGATATGATAAACAACTGTATCTGTGAAGTTCCAAGCAGCATCACCTTATTTAGTAGTACCGTTGTCAGCACCAGATTCAAAATACCGTACATCACCTGTTCTGAATTAGAAAAGAGGATCTGTGAAGAAAGCACAATAAAATCAACCACATACATAAGCGGTGCCAGTGGAATATGTGCCACTTTGTTCAGGATCAGTGCTATGATGTCGGTTCCGCCTGTAGAAGCACCAACTCTTACAATGATACCAATTCCAATTCCCATAAGCACTCCCGCATAAATTGCGGACAGCAGCTGATTATCTGTCAGCGTTGTAATTCCCGGTATCTTCTGGACAACTGACAGGCAAAGCGGATATAAAAATGTACTTACAATCGTTGTAACTGCAAATTTTTTTCCGAGTATAAAAGCTCCTGACAGGAACAATATGACGTTTACACCTAATAATACAACCGACAGGGACATCGGCACATAATGTGTGATCGTAAGTGCAATACCGGTTGCGCCTCCCATGACAATACCTGTTGGTACGATAAATGCTGCAACTGCAAATGCCAGAATGATATTCCCCAATAATACTCCGGCAAGTGTGATCAATGTTTTTCCCCAATTTTTCTGCATACTAAACACCTCTCGCTTTTTTGTATTTTTTATTAAATTACTTTTGTTAAATTATTTTATTGAATACCTTTCATTGTCAGCTGGATTCTCTTTTTCTTAAGATCCACACTTAAAACTTTGACATCCACGATATCACCAACGCTTACTACTTCCAGTGGATGTTTTACAAATTTCTTATCGCTTAATTCTGAAATGTGTACCAGTCCGTCCTGATGGACACCGATGTCAACAAAGGCTCCAAAATCGATGACATTTCTCACTGTTCCTTTTAATACCATGCCTTCTGTCAGGTCTTTCATTTCAAGAACATCCGTGCGGAGGATCGGTTTTGGCATCTCATCTCGCGGATCTCTTCCCGGTTTCTCCAATTCTTTTACAATATCTTCCAGTGTGATCTCACCAATTCCAAGCTCTTCTGCCAGACGTTTTTTATCACGGATCGTAAGTGATAATCCTGTCAGTTTTCCTCCTTTGATATCATCTACGGAAAATCCCTGCTTCTTCAACAGTTCTTCTGCTGCCGCGTAGGACTCCGGATGTACGCTGGTCGCATCTAACGGATTATCTCCGTCTTGGATACGCATAAAACCTGCACACTGTTCAAATGCTTTCGGTCCCAGCTTTGCTACTTTTAATAATTGTTTCCGGTTTGTAAATTTGCCGTTTTCTTCACGATATACAACGATATTTTTGGCAATCGTAGAAGAAATACCGGAGATATAGGAAAGCAACGGTGCGGATGCTGTATTCAGATCGACACCGACTTTATTTACGCAATCTTCTACAACACCGGAAAGTGCTTCGCTTAATTTCTTCTGGTTCATGTCATGCTGATACTGTCCGACTCCGATCGATTTCGGATCGATCTTCACAAGCTCAGCAAGCGGATCCTGCAGTCGTCTTGCAATGGACGCTGCACTTCTCTGCCCGACATCAAAATTCGGGAACTCTTCTGAAGCAAGTTTACTTGCCGAATATACAGAAGCTCCTGCTTCATTTACAATGATATACTCTACTTTTTCCGGAATCTCTTTTAATAACTCTACGATAAACTGCTCAGATTCTCTGGATGCAGTTCCATTTCCTACTGAGATCAGTGATACGTGATACTTCGGAATGATCTTCTTTAATAAATCTTTGGACGCCTGGATCTTCTTCGGTGTTGTCGGTGCAGTAGGATAGATGACTGTTGTACCGATAACTTTTCCGGTCGGATCTACAACTGCAAGTTTACATCCGGTTCGGAATGCCGGATCCCAGCCAAGCACGGTTCTTCCTGTGATTGGAGGCTGCATGAGAAGCTGCTCTAAGTTCTTTCCGAACACTTCGATTGCTCCATCCTCTGCTTTTTCCGTCAGTTCACTCCGGATCTCCCGCTCGATTGCCGGTGCGATCAGACGTTTATAACTGTCCTCTGCTACTTCTTGAAGTACCGGAGTCGTATACGGATTATCTGTGCGGATGATCTGTTTTTCCAGATATCGTAAGATATCATCCTGCGGTGCTTCTACTTTTACAGTCAGGAACTTCTCTTTCTCTCCACGGTTCAGCGCAAGGATGCGGTGTCCCGCCAGCTTGCTGAGTGCTTCTTCAAATTCGTAATACATCTCATAAACCGACTCCTGTTTTTCGTCCTTTGCAGTGGAAATAAGAGTTCCTTTCTGCATGGTTCTCTTACGGATCCAGCTTCTGTATGCCGCTTCATCAGACACTGCTTCTGCGAGAATATCCTTCGCGCCGTCCAGCGCATCTTTGACTGTCTCTACACCTTTTTCTTTATTAACATAGTCTTCTGCCAGCTTCTCCAGCGGCTCTTTTGCTTTCTGTAAAGTAATCAGTGCTGCCAGTGGCTCCAGTCCCTTTTCCTTCGCAATCGTCGCACGGGTTCTTCGTTTCGGGCGATACGGACGGTAGAGATCTTCGACCACGACCAGTGTCTGTGCCGCAACGATCTTTGCTTTCAGCTCTTCTGTCAGTTTTCCCTGTTCTTCTATACTTGCCAGTACCTGTTCTTTCTTCTCCTCTAGATTCCGTAAATAGGTCAGTCTTTCATATAATTTACGAAGTTGTTCGTCGTCCAGTGTACCAGTTGCTTCTTTTCTGTATCTGGCGATAAATGGAATTGTATTACCTTCATCGATCAATTTTACAGCCGCTTCTACCTGCCACTTTTTTACGCCTAATTCTTCTGTAATCTTCTGATTGATATCCATAATTATATCCTTTCTGAATGTTACTTTCTGTGGCTTTCCACAATCTTTCTTATTATAGCGAAAATGTCTCTTTCTTGCAATGGAACAGTAAATACAGAGTTCACTCTGTTTTATTGAAAACAGCTATTTATTATGTTATACTTAAGGTTATCATAAAAGAAAAAGGAGATTCTTGATCATCATGAATCAAACAGTACAAACAAAACCATTGTCCAAGCAGCAGCAGAAGTCTATGGAAACGAAAGCTCGGATTTTCGCCGCTGCAAAAAATATTTTACAAAAAGACGGATATGAAGCATTGTCGATTAAAAATATCTGTGACGAAGCTGGGGTTTCCAACGGAAGTTTTTATCATCATTTCAAAACAAAAGACGATCTTCTTTCTTATTATATAGAAGAGCAGCCGAGCATCAATCCGGATTTTCTTGATCTTCCGGCTTCTCCGGCTGAAGCTAAAGAAGCGATCATCTACGTCTATCTGAATTATGTACATTACTGCCAGGATCTGGGCGTAGAATTTATGTCGAATTACTATACACCAAAGAACCAGTCTCTGAACCCGCTCATCCGTACGGAGCGTCCTTATCCGATCGTTACGGTCCACAATTATCTGCAGAAATGCATGGATGCCGGAATTTTACAGATATCCGGAGATCTGGAAGCTCTTACAACCGATATCCGTATGATCGTGATCGGTAACGTTTTTGAATGGTGTCTGAAAGAAGGACATGCGGATTTTGAAGGAAATATGAAGCGAAGTCTGGAGACTTATCTGAACGGAGCATTTTAAATCATGTACACTTTTCTTGTAAATCCCGGTTCCAGAAGCGGCCTCGGTCAGACTGTCTGGAACACACTGGAACAATATCTGAAAGAGAACGAGATCTCTTATCAGGTCTTTTTCACTAAATATCAGCGGCATGCCTCGAAGCTTGCCGCTCATTTGTGTGCCGATCCATCTTTGGAAACACTGATTGTTCTTGGCGGTGACGGCACTTTAAATGAAGTCATTGACGGCATCAGCGATCTGTCCGGCATCACACTTGGATACATTCCGATTGGGTCCAGCAATGATTTTGCAAGGAGCATGGGACTTTCCCGGGATCCACTCACAGCACTTAAACATATCCTTAAGCCTTCCCGTTTTGCATACTTAAATATCGGAGTGACAGAATATGAAACAGACAGCAAGCCTTATTGCCGGCGCCGTTTTGCTGTCAGTTCCGGTCTTGGATTTGATGCCGCTGTCTGCCATCAGGTAATCGTCTCTCCGCTGAAACGATTTCTTAATAAGCTGCATCTTGGAAAACTATCCTACGTTGGCGTTGCACTTTCCCAGATTTTCACCATGACACCCTGTGATATGCACATTCGGCTTACGGATCTGTCCGGTGATACAGAAGAAATACTTTTTCACAAAGTTTATTTTGCTGCGGCTATGAATCAGCGCACAGAGGGCGGTGGATTCCGTTTCTGTCCAAAAGCAGATCCTTCTGATGATATTCTGGATGTTATTGTAGTAGAAGGATTCCCGAAAGCTGTCATTCTTATGCTTTTGCCAACCGCTTTTAAAGGATGGCATGTATTTTTCAAAGGAATCCATACATATCAATGTAAAAAAGCAACTTTTACCAGCCCGAAACCACTTGCGGTCCATACAGACGGAGAACCGGTATATTTAAAACGAGAAATTACCTGTTCTCTGGAACCTGAGAAAATTCGTCTGATTTTAAGTTAAGGAGATGTATTTTATGTATCACGGAATACTCATTTTTATTGTTTGTCTGTGTTTATTTGTTCTCTTTTTACTTTTCCCCCGGACAGGCAAACGGCAGGAACTTTTAAAATTGTATCGTGGAACCTGTTTTGCTCATCGTGGATATCACAGTATTGAAAATGGAATTCCAGAAAATTCTATGCCCGCGTTCCGGCAGGCGCTTTCCCACGGTTATGGCATTGAGCTGGATGTTCATCTCACCAAAGATGGCAGACTGGTTGTTTTCCACGATGATACTCTGAACCGTGTCTGTAAAAAATCCGGCACGATCGAAGATTTGACAGTTCCGGAGCTGAAAACATGCCGTCTCCAGGATACGGAAGAACAGATTCCTCTGTTTGAAGATGTTCTGTCACTGGTAAACGGACAGGTACCTCTTCTGATCGAATTGAAAATTCCCGGTCGTTCCACCGCTATCTGTCAGCATGTTCATAAGGCCCTTTCCTGTTATCATGGAAATTATATGATTCAGTCTTTTAATACGATGGGACTTTTCTGGTATCGCAGGCATGCTCCGGAAGTTCTGCGTGGACAGCTTTCTTCCAGACTTACGAAGGATCCTCTGAAAGAACTCTGGTTTTTACGTTTTCTTGCCGAAAACCTGCTTCTTAATTTTCTTGGCAGACCGGATTTTATTTCTTACCGGTGGTCGGACAGAAAGAATCCGGGATTATGGTTGAACAGGGTTCTCTTTAAAACGCCGGCAGCAGCATGGACACTGCATGGAGAAAAAGATGTTAAGGCGGCAAGAAGAAGCTTCG
>ENA-OPXH01002371-OPXH01002371.1-human-gut-metagenome-genome-assembly--contig:-NODE-2371-length-10595-cov-3.304934_pt1 | contig 10595 bp, 10 predicted proteins | sample MGYA00241521_ERZ502034 | MGnify/ENA primary metagenome ERZ502034 (study PRJEB25962, sample SAMEA2042103) | human gut metagenome | biome: human gut; feature: human-associated habitat; material: faeces... | reverse complement strand
TCAAAATGTTTAGCTCTTGATCCTGAATAACCCATATCTAATGATGAGATTTGTTTCATTTCTTCTTCATTTAATTCAAAATCAAAGATATCTATATTTTCTTTTATTCTTTCTACATGTGTTGATTTTGGAACAACAACAACACCTCTTTGTACATTCCATCTAAGTAAGACTTGTCCTACTGATTTATTATATTTCGCTGCAATTCCTTTTAACATCTCATCTTCAAATGGATTATATCTTCCTCCACCTAGTGGTGCCCATGCTTCAGGAATAACATCATAATATTTCATTGTTTCTATTGCTTTTTCTTGTGTATAGTATGGATGAAGTTCTACTTGATTGACCATTGGTTTGATTTCTACTGTATTTACAAAATTGACAAGAACATGTGCATAGAAGTTAGAAACACCGATTGCTTTTAATTTTCCTTCTTTATACGCATCTTCCATTGCTCTCCATGCACTAAAGTAATCACCCATCGCTTGATGTAAAAGATATAAATCCAAATAACCCAAACCGCTTTTTTCAATCGATGCATCAATTGCTCTCTTTGCAGTTTCATAGTTTTTCATATCTTGTACCCACATCTTAGAAGTAATAAATAAATCTTTTCTAGTACAAACACCTTCTTCAATAGCACGTTTAACACCTGCACCAACCGCATCTTCATTGGTATAAGAAGCTGCTGTATCAATTAAACGATATCCTGCTTTAATTGCTTGATATACTGATTCTTCACATTCTTTTTTATCTGGTACTCTAAAGACACCAAATCCAATTGTAGGAATTTTTAATCCGTTATTTAATGTTTGATATTCCATAATATGACCTCTTTTCTTACTTATATTTTGAAACAAAGTACTCTAAATGTACAATATCAATTTTGCAATCTACTATAACTTTGTTGCATAGAAAAAACTTGGTTTTTAACCAAGTTTAGCTTTCTTCAATAACACCCATTAATTCTAATAATCTATTTAAATCATCTGTGTCAGAGTATTTAATTGTAATAGATTTATCATCAACTTTAATTCTTGTACGATATTTTTTTCTAAGTAATCCTTCAACATATTGATATTCTTTAGGTTTTTCAACCTTAGGTTTATTTTTTCTGGCTTCTTGAAGTTCAAAACCTTTTACAATATTTTCAACATCTCTAACAGATAACTTTTCATCAATAACTCTTTTAGCAATCTTTAATGCTCTTTCTTTATCCAATGTAATTAAAGCTCTTGCATGTCCCATTGATAAAGAACCATCTAATACATATTCTTGAATCTTTTCAGGTAAATTCAATAATCTAAGTGTATTTGTAATATGTGTTCTTGATTTTCCAATACGTTTAGCTAATTCATTTTGTGTAAGTTTAAGTTTTTCCATCATCGTTTGATAAGCTTGTGCTTCTTCGATGGCATTTAAATCTTCTCTTTGAATATTTTCTAATAAAGCAATTTCCATCATTTGTTGATCACTAAAATCAACAATAATTGCTGGAACTTCTTCTAAATGTGCCATTCTAGCTGCACGACATCTTCTTTCACCAGCAACAATTTCATATCCTTGAACAGATTTCTTTAAAATAACTGGTTGGAAAATACCATGTTCTTGAATTGATAAAGCAAGTTCATTTAAAGCTTGTTCATCAAATACTTTTCTTGGTTGATAAGGATTAGGTCTAATTTCATCTAATTTGATTTTTTCTTGACTACTTTCAGGTGTATTATGTTCAATATCATCAATTAATGATGTAATATCTCCACCAAAAATAGCATCTAATCCTTTATTTAATTTTTTCTTTTTCTCAGCCATTTCTACTCAACACTTCCTTTGCAAGTTCTTTATAAGCTTGAGCCCCAACAGAAGATCCATCATAATCAAAAATACAGATTCCTGCACTTGGTGCTTCAGATAATTTAATATTTCTTGGAATAACAGTTTTATAAACTTTTTCTTTAAAATACTTTCTTACTTCTTGAGAAACTTCCAATCCTAAATTTGTACGTTGATCTAACATTGTTAATAATAAACCTTCAATAGAAAGTTTTTTATTAAAATGATTTTGTGTTAATTTAATTGTATTTAACAATTGTGTTAAACCTTCAAGTGCATAGTATTCACATTGTACTGGGATAAGTACTGTATCACATGAAGTTAATGCATTTGTATTTAATAAACCAAGGGCTGGTGGACAATCAATAAAAACAAAGTCATAATAATCTTTAATTTTATCTAATGATTGTTTTAAACGCACTTCTCTTCCTTGTTTTACATGTGCTAATTCTAAATCTATCCCTGCTAAATCTATTTCTCCTGGTGCAACATCTAGATTTTCAATATAAGAATGTTGAATTACTTTTTCTAAACCAACTTCTCCTGTTAAAACATGATATGTTGATAATTCAATATAATCTCTATCGATACCAATACCTTGTGTTGCATTTGCTTGAGGATCCATATCTATAAGTAACACTTTATAATTCATCTTCGCAAGTGCAGCTGATAAATTAACGCTTGTCGTTGTTTTACCAACACCACCCTTTTGATTTGTAATTGCTATAACCTTCGACATCTTTACACCCCTTTATGTCCTATCGTTTGTCCTAGTAATACTCTTGTTTCAATGTTCTCACTAGAATTATTTATAATATCATCATCTATTTTGACAGTATCTTTTTTCAAAATCATTACAACTGTCGATCCACCAAATTCAAAATAACCTTTTTCTTCTCCTTTAGTAGCAATACTATGTTTATAATTGACAATTTTACCAACCATCATTGCTCCTACTTCCATTTGAATCATTCTACCAAAGTTATTTGAATCAATCACAGTGTACTCTCTACTATTCATTTTGTATATAGGATAATAATCATTTGCGATAGGATTAACAGTATGAAAAATACCTTTGATTTTCTTATAGGAAACAATTTGACCATCATCTACATAACTATAACGATGATAATCATCAACAGCTAAACGAAATACAAGACATATTCCACCATCATATTCTTTAGCTAATGTTTCATCTTGTAATAAATCTTTTAATTGGTATTTTGTATCCTTGATTTCTAAAATCGTATCATCATTTATCGGATAGTAAGTAAGTTTACTATCAGCAGGTGCCATCAATACATCTTTAGAGTCGTCAAATGGTCTTTGACCATCCTTTATTCTTCTTGTAAAGAAATCGTTATAACTTTTATATTTCTTTTCTTCATATTGACTCATATCAATATCATTGTTTTTAATAAACGAAGAAATACTTGTCTTTGAAAATGGTGAAGACATATATAAACCACCTAAGTGTGTAACAAATGGTGATACTAAGATTTTTAAAGCACATCTACCAGCAGATGTGCTATATAATTTTTTTAATAATTTATTTTGACCCTCTAATTCTTTAACGATATGTCCTTGACGATCTTTAATCATGAAAAACAAAGAATTTGCACAAGTTCAATAACAACTAGAACACCAAGTGCAATAATTCCTTTCCCTTTTAATTTTGGCACTTTAAAATCAACAACAAATAAAATACCTGTAATTAACATTAAAGTTCCATATAAGTAATCTAAACCAAAAATAACATATCTTAAAGCAAATGCAAAAGGTAAAATAAAGGCTGAAGTTGTAACTGGTAAACCTTGATAATACTTTCTTTTTTCTGTTGTTTGTTGCTGTCTTGTTTCTTCAGTAACATTAAAATAAGCTAAACGAATAACTGCTGCTAATACATAAAGTATTTCAATAGCAAGCCATCCTACTGAAGATAATCCTAAATTATATCCTAGTATTGCTGGAAAAACACCAAAAGAAATAAGATCACATAAAGAATCTATTTGAATTCCAAACTTCTTTTCTTCTTCTGTACGATTTTTCTTACTTCTTGCGACCATTCCATCGAAGGTATCACAAATACCACACATCATTAAACAAATAAATGACCATTGATAAAGTCCAATGACTGATAAGTGGATTCCTACCATTGCAAAAACTAATGATAAATATGTAAGAATGACAGTATAACTATAAAATCCTATCATATTCTACTCCCTCTATAATTAACGAAAATATTATAGCATAATTTTATCTAATTATGTAGTGTATATCGTCTTATTCATATTTTTGAAAATTTCTATTTTCATTCAAATCTTTATATAAAATAATTTCATCTTTTTCTAAACTTTGTTTAACATCTATAATTCTTTGATTAGACGATCCTCTAAACTTTAAACTTAAATCTTTAAGTTCTTCAATAAACTTACCATCTACTAGAACATCGATATAAGATAACAATTCATCAGTTACTTCACATCTTGCTCGACTTTCACTTAAAAGTTCTTGATCAAAGAGATAACCTGTATAACACCAAATATCCTTTTGTGGATAAAGTTCTTTCACTCTTTTAATAAACGGTAATAACACTCTTTGATTACTTGGTTCCATTGGTTCTCCTCCAAGTAAAGACAATCCTGTTATATGTTCTGGTTTTAAATAATCAATAATTAAATCTTCTACTTCTTGATTAAACTCTTTTCCATATTTAAAATCCCATGTCATTTGATTAAAACAATTCTTACAGTGATGCGTGCATCCTGATACAAATAAAGAAACTCTAACTCCTAAGCCATTAGCGATATCAAAATTCTTAATTTCTGCATAATTCATTTCAATTCCTCTTTTCATATTTTCCTATTATACAACAATTCTTTATAGATTCTATTGATATAATAAAAAGGATGTATCATCCTTTAACATAAACCTCTATATTTTATAAGTTCTCCAATATTTCCTTGATATAAACACTCTAATTCTTCAAATAATAAATAATCCGATGGTTTCATTAAACAAGGAAGCTTAGGTAATTCTATAGCTTGACTATAAGCCAAGATTTCACTTACAAATTCTGAACAGAAATAATAATGATTTCTACGATAAGGAACTTCCAATTTACATAAGATCAATCCCATTAAATTATATTTATAATCTTGAGAATGATTTAAAATAGATTCTAAAATAAATTTTGCCTTATAATATATCTCTTTCTTAACAGTAAGTTTATATAATGCACAAGGAATATGTTGATTTTTATTATAGAATCCCTTTTCAAATGACTCATTTCTAATTCCTGCAGGAATTGGAGAGTAAGTATATTTTCTAGCACAACTATACATCGGTTGTAAATTTTCTTCAAAAGAGATAGAAATATGTGTATAACTGTCTTGCGTCATTAAATAAATTGCTTTAGAAATAAAAGTATCTGATTTTGTTAGTAATAAATAAATATCTTTCACCTTATTCTCCTTTCCTCACTTCTTTCAGTATTACATATTTTTTAGATATAATCGACATATTTTTACAAATTTATCAATTCATCAAATTTTTTTCATAACAAAAAAAGCGAGAATGTCTCGTCTTTATATAAACCAACTCTTTTTTCAAAATCAGAACCTGGTTCAAACCTTCTACTTTCGATATCCATTTGAGATAATGCTTGATTCATTGATTCAACTTCTGCTTTTGTAAATTTGATTTCGGTTGCTTTAATATTTTCTTTTAATCTTTCCAACTTTGTTGTTTCTGGAATAGGTACAATAAAATCTTTTTGTGCTAATACCCAAGCCAAAGAAATTTATGCAACTGTTGCCTTTTTTTCTTTTGCAATTTTATTAACTAAATCAACAACTACTTGATTCTTTTTAAGCGCTTCTTCACTAAATCTTGGTGCATTTAATTTTGCATGAAAACCATTTTTATCATAAGCATCACTTAAAAATCCTTTACATAATGGAGCAAAAAGAAAAAAACCAATACCTAGTTCTTCAAGTAAAGGAATAAGCTTATCTTCTGGTTCTCTCCACATCATTGGATATTCACTCTCTACGGCTGTTAAAGGACATATTGCATGGGCTTGGTTTCAATTCCTGCTTCTGATAATCCCCAATGTTTGATTTTCCCTTGTTTAATAAAATCCTTCATTAAATACGCAATATCTTCAATTGGTACATTAGGATCAACGCGATGTAAATAATACAAATCAATATAATCTGTTTTTAATCTTTTAAGAGAGCCCTCTAAAGATTTTTTAATACCTTCAAGATTTCCATCAACAACTTGTTTACCATTTTCCATTCTTTGGTTTTTGGTTAATAAATAGAAAAAAAGAGATGAAAATTTCATCTCTATAAGTGTAATACACGTTCTTTGATTTCTTGTGTTCTTCCTTGATTCCAGAATTGTGTTCCAATATAACCACATGTACGTCTAGCAACAGACATCATATCTTGGTTTTTATTTCCACAGTTTGGACATACCCAAATAAGTTTACCATTTTCATCTTTTTCAATTTGGATTTCTCCATCATATCCACAAGCCATACAATAATCACTCTTTGTATTTAATTCAGCATACATAATATTATTATAAATATGTTTCATAACTGCTAATACCGCATCAATATTATTCTGCATATTTGGAACTTCTACATAACTGATCGCTCCTCCTGGAGAAAGTTCCTGGAACTGTGCTTCAAAGCTTAATTTATCAAATGCATCGATTTCCTCTGTTACGTGAATGTGATAACTGTTTGTAATATAATTCTTATCGGTTACTCCCGGAATAATACCAAAACGTTCCTGAAGGCATCTGGAAAACTTATACGTTGTAGATTCAAGTGGCGTTCCGTAAAGACTGAAATCAATATGACTTTCTTCTCTCCACTTCGCACAGGCTTCGTTCATATGCTTCATTACTTCAAGTGCAAATGGCTTTGCTTCCGGATCTGTATGACTCTTTCCTGTCATATATCTTGTACATTCGCAAAGTCCTGCGTAGCCAAGAGAAATAGTAGAATATCCATTATACAGGAGTTTATCAATTGTCTCACCTTTTTTAAGTCGTGCTAATGCACCATTCTGCCAGAGAATCGGAGCTACGTCAGATGGTGTTCCTTTTAAACGGTTATGGCGATACATAAGTGCCTCATGACATAATTCAAGGCGCTCATCAAATATCTCCCAGAACTTCTCCATATCCTTACCGGAAGAACAGGCTACATCTACTAAGTTGATAGTTACTACGCCCTGATTAAATCTTCCATAAAACTTCGGTTTATCATTCTCATCATGATATACAGTTAAGAAAGAACGGCAGCCCATACATGGATAGCAGTTTCCATCTTTTAACTTCTTCATGATTTTCTCTGAAATATAATCCGGAACCATACGTTTTGCTGTACACTGGGCAGCTAACTTTGTAAGATACCAGTATTTACTTCCTTCATGAATGTTATCTTCTTCAAGAACGTAAATTAACTTAGGGAATGCCGGTGTGATATATACACCTTTTTCATTCTTAACACCAAGAATACGCTGGTTGAGCATCTCTTCGATGATCATAGCAAGGTCATCTCTTGCCGGACCTTCTTCTACCTCATCCAGATACATAAATACCGTAACAAATGGAGCCTGTCCGTTTGTTGTCATTAAAGTGATTACCTGATACTGAATAACCTGGACACCCTGTTTTACTTCTTTTCTTACACGCATTTCTGCGATTTCATTTATCTTCTGCTCATTCATTTCCAGACCTTCTGCTTCAAATTCAGCGCGAACATCTCGACGATATTTTTCACGACTGATCTGTACAAACGGAACCAGATGGGACAGGGAAATACTCTGACCGCCATACTGGGAACTTGCGATCTGGGCAACCGCCTGGGTAGCCACATTACATGCTGTGGAAAAGCTGTGCGGTTTCTCGATCATTGTCTCGCTGATCACAGTTCCGTTCTCCAGCATATCATCCAGATTTACCAGGCAGCAGTTATGCATATGCTGTGCAAAATAGTCTGCATCATGGAAATGGATCAGCCCTTTCTCATGTGCCTCTACGATATCCGATGGAAGCAGGAATCGTTTTGTAATGTCCTTGCTGACCTCGCCTGCCATATAGTCACGCTGCACACTGTTAACTGCCGGATTTTTATTGGAATTTTCCTGTTTTACTTCCTCATTGTCAAACTCAAGCAGACTTAAAATCTGTTCATCTGTTGAATTGGATTTACGCACCAGTGCTCTTTTATACCGATAAGTGATATAATTACGCGCCACAGAAAAAGCTCTCTGATTCATGATCTGATTTTCTACCAGATCCTGAATTTCTTCCACACTCAGTGCTCGGTTCATGCCTTCGCAGATGGTACGCATGTTGGCTGCGATAACCGCAATCTGCTCTTTACTCATACGCTCTGTTTCTGCCACACTGTCATTTGCTCTGATAACTGCAGAAATAATCTTCTCCATATCAAACTGCGATTCTGACCCGCTTCGCTTAATAATCTTCATTCCACTCGCCCTTTCTTCTCTATCTCAAATCAATCACTGCCCGGAACACGTCTGCTTTTCCCTGCAGCAGCCATGTCAAATGCTGTCAGACAGTTCCACTTTTTACAATTGGTTCCGAGAACCGTTCTTGAACATTGTACAATATCTAGTATGGTTTTTCAATTGCAAATCCTATATATAGTTATTTTCCTACAATATCCACAATTTTCAATCTATGTCTTGACTTTTTCAGATTAGCAGGAACATAGCCTGAATCCAACACTTTTTCCGCTTAATTTTCAAAATATAAAAATATAAAAATAGCACTTTGCACAATTACCGGGGGGCCTTCTGCCTGCATCAGCTATATCTTGCACCTGCATGATTATAACTACAAATTGTGCTCTTCATCCTCATATTTTACGCACAAAAAGAGAGGGCAAGAGTGCTGTCCGATCAGGTACTCTTCCCTCCCCTGATGTGCGTTCTATCTGACTCGTTATTATGCTTCCGCTGCCAGTTTTTCAATAGCTGCTTTGATACGCGCAATGGATTCTTCTTTTCCAAGAACTTCCATCAACTCCGTTGCGCCACCCGGTGTCATCTGTTTTCCGGAAAGTGCGGTACGGATCGGCCACATAACATAACCATTTTTATATCCATTTTCTTTTACATAACTACTAAGCATTGCATACAGTGCGTCATTGCTGTAATCTTCCTGAGCCTCCATCAATGGAAGGACATCTTTCAAAACTGCCAGAGATGTCTCGGCAGTTGTTTTCATCTTTTTATGTGTATACATGGCGATATCATATTCCGGGACTGCTTCAAAGAAATCAATATGCTCTTTGATATCCGGGAAAATCTCGATACGTGTCTTCACCATCTGCGCAATCTTCTTGTAATCGCAGTCGCGGTGTATCACTTCTTTGATGTATGGCTCTGCCAACTCATAAAAAGCATCAAAATCCATCGCTTTGATATACTCGCCGTTCATCCATTTCAGTTTTACCATATCGAAAACAGCCGGAGATTTGCTGATGTGATGGTAATCAAAATTCTCTACCAGTTCTTCCAGAGAGAAAATCTCACGGTTATCTACCGGACTCCAGCCAAGTAAAGCGACAAAGTTTACCACTGCCTCAGATAAAAATCCCTGTTCGATCAGATCCTCGTAAGAAGAATGTCCGCTTCGTTTGCTCAGTTTCTGATGTTCCTCATTTGTGATCAGTGGACAGTGTATATATTTCGGTTCTTCCCATCCGAATGCATGATACAATCTGGTATATTTCGGTGCAGACGATAAATACTCATTACCACGGACAACATGCGTAATGTGCATCAAATGATCGTCTACTACATTTGCAAAGTTATAAGTCGGATATCCGTCGGATTTGATCAGGATCATATCATCCAACTCAGAGTTCGGCTGTGTGATATCTCCGTAAATCTCGTCATGGAAAGTTGTCTCGCCTTCATTCGGTACATTGGCACGGATAACATATGGTTTCCCGGCAGCCAGATTTGCCTCAATCTCTTCTTTTGAAAGATGCAGACAGTGTTTGTCATAGACACTGATTTCTTTTCCGTTGATATTCTGTTTTAAAGAATCCAGGCGTTCTTTATCACAGAAGCAGTAATATGCCTCGCCTTTTTCGATCAGCTGTTTTGCATATTCCATATACAACCCGCTCTTGCAGCGCTCGCTCTGGATATATGGACCATATCCGCCATCTTTGTCCGGTCCCTCATCATGGATCAGACCTGTTTTTTCCAGGGTACGGTAAATAATTCCAAGCGCTTCTTCCACAAAACGCTCCTGATCCGTATCTTCAATTCTAAGTATAAACTCTCCGCCCTCATGCTTTGCAATCAGATATGTGTACAAAGCAGTGCGCAGATTTCCAACATGCATACGGCCTGTCGGGCTCGGTGCAAATCTTGTTCTGACTTTAGCCATAACTCTACCTCTTTCTGTCTATTCTTTACGATCCAGCATCTGCTTTTTTTCTTCTGCGAGTGTGCATTATCTGCACAAAGCGCTTTTATCTGACGAAAAATTCGCTACGATTTCCTGTCAGATAAAAAATTGCTGATTCGTTCATTTCTATTTCGTAAGCGTTCCTATTATAACCCAATCCGGACATTTCCACAAGGGCAAAAAGAAGGCTGTTGTATCAAACTTCAGCACAGTTTTGATACAGCAGCCTCAAAGTGTAGAGTGCAGTGATTCTGAGAAGAATATGTCAGCTTTCGCTGACCAGAATC